>Ga0209541_10000717_pt1 | contig 65752 bp, 57 predicted proteins | sample RifCSPlowO2_01_FD_184027 | JGI IMG/M metagenome (GOLD analysis project Ga0209541, IMG submission 184027) | Groundwater microbial communities from Rifle, Colorado - Rifle CSP2_plank lowO2_0.1 (SPAdes) (version 2) | ecosystem: Environmental > Aquatic > Deep subsurface > Groundwater | place... | reverse complement strand
CAGGATTAGAAACAGCAGAAATTAATACAATCGCATTAGATCCGAATGATTCAAATATAATTTATTTAGGCACAGATGATGATGGAATCTATAAGAGCGCCGACAGCGGCACCTCCTGGACAAAACTAACCATTGCGGGACTGCCTCAGAAGTATGGTGTGGGAGATATAGTAATAGACCTCCGTGATAGCAATATCATATTTGCAGCCACTGTAGATTATTTCCGGCTGTTTGCAGATCGTGGTCTGCTGGGCGACTATGGAGTATACATAAGCAAAGATGGAGGAAAGACATGGAAACCATTTAATGAAGGGCTGAACCATAAAGGGGCCTTTGCCTTAGAAATGGACGTTGAGCAAGGTATTTTATATGTGGGGACGAGGGGAGGAGGAATTTATTGGAGGAAAGTATGAAAAAAGAGGTCTTAGTTTTATTTGTAATCTTGATTTTTATTATTGGCTGTGCTGAAAAGATTGCTAAAGAGCCGACTGAGGAAACGCCAGCAGAAAAAATAATTAAGTCTACAGAACCAGCGAGAGAGCCTGAAAAACCAAAGACAGAAATAATTGCAACAGGACAAAAAGGAGCAGAATTAGTAATTTCTCCTTCTGTAGATGAGGCGATAAAAGGCACTGTAACTATCACTATGAACAATGTGCCGCAAGAAACAAGATATGTGGGGTTTTATATAGAACGTGGTGACGCTGAAGATGCTAATGATGGTCCTCCCAATCTAGGGCTTGACAACGACGGAAGTGATGGCTGGAGCTTGGTGGTAGATACAACTGCCTATGACAACAACAAATATAGAATTTTTGCATTGGCTTTTGCTGAAGAACCTAGTTCCGAAGTAGAGCCAACAGGAACTGTTCAAGCTGAAGTAGTCATTAACAACCCATCAATTGCATTCAACAGAAATTATCCTACCATAATCAAAGGCAACTGGGAACCTTCTACCACTGAGATGACGCAAATCTTAAATTCAGAAGTGGATGAATTAAAGGAACTAGGAGTAAATACTGTCTCTATCGTCCTGGAATATAATCTTAACAAAGATGGCTCTTATTATTTAGAAGACGAAGAACTTTACATTAGCCAGCTAAGGAAAGCAAAAAAAGCAGGTTTTGCGGTATTGGTGAGCCCTAATTTTGTAGGCGCCGCTGGTCATAATTACGCCGAGGAAGGAATCAATATTGATTTAGACAAGCATTTACAGAATTCAGAAGAAGTGGCCTTGAAATGGGCCAAGATTGCTGAGCAGTATCAAGCAGAGTACTTTGCTCCCCAAAACGAATTCAACGGTCCTATCCGAGGGAACTTTGTTGAAACCGAGAAAGAAGAAGTCCGAATAACATCTGAATGGCATAAAGAAATGCTGCCGAAACTAAAAGGAATATTTACTGGAAAGCTGATGGCAAAACTGGACAATCCTCGGGAAGGAATAGATGTTTCTGGCTATGATTATGTTGGGATGACTATCAGCCATGGAAACGGTCCGTTGGGAGGCGTCAGAAAATGGTTGGCGGATAGTCTTGTGATATTGAAAAAAATTGGCGAGAAAAGCAATGCCCACTGGCTGGTTTCAGAAGCCTGGTTTCCTTATGGTGGTCCATGGTATTCCGCCACCAAGAATGAAGACGGAGAATCGTTGGACGAATTACAGGATGATTATTATAAAATGTCTTTAGAGGAATATCAAAAGGCTGGAGGCCAGGATTACATTTTCATTGCCTGGCTGATGCCGGGGATGGAGATTAAGGATAGGCCTGCTGAAGCGGTTATAAAAGACTATTTTAGGAAAATATAAAAAAAGGAGGGAAATAAATGAAAAAAATATTAATCTTTGGAATGATATTCTTAATCTTAATAATTTTTATTATTGGCTGCACTCAGGAAAAAGCTGAGTCCAAGACTACTAAGGAAATGGAAAAACAAATTCAAACACCACCTCAACAGCCGATCACAAAGACTCAAATCAAAGTGAGCGGACAGGGTGTAGAAATGATTATTTCTCCTTCCCTAAATAATGATCTTAAAGATATTACCACCATCACCGTAACCAAAGCACCACCAAATACCGCCACGATTGGTTTTGCCATCATCGGCCCGGGAATTGAAGCCCTAGAGAAAACTGGCGCAAATCTCGGTTATGATTACGACGGAACCGATGGCTGGAGTTTTGAGTTTGACACCAACAGTTATCCTAATGATAAATACACTTTAGCGGTTATTGCTTACTCCGCTACTAGAAAGTCAGGTGAGCCACCATTAGGAGCAGCTCAGGCCAAGATTGTTATTCAAAATTCAGAGATCTCCCCGGTGCCGTCTCCCATAACAACTGCACCGTATAAAGTGATCGGCGGGTCATGCCAGTACCCACTGCAATCTATTGAGGATGCCAAACGGCTTAATGCCAATACCATCGCTTTCGGAGTTATTGCCGGTTTTACGGATGAAGAAAGCGGCGCCGCGGTCTGGGAGCCTCCGGAAAAAGCAGCCAGAGGATGCGCCAAGTCCATCGCCCTAGCGCATGAAAATTCATTCAGAACGGTATTTGGTGTAAGTTTAGCTGATGAGGAAGATGTGGTTATCAAAAAATTCAATAGGGAAAAATTCGTTCAAACCCAGGGGGAGATGGCTAAAGCCTATGCTGCCTTTGCCCAAGAAAACATGGTTTCTATATTTAGTGCGGCGAATGAAGTTGATTCCATGGCGTCAGTTGCCACACTCCAGCCACTTCAAACCGAGGAGAAAACAGGGTTGACAGAGGAGCTTTCCCAAAAACTGATTGCCGAAGTAAAAAAAGTATATTATGGAAAGATTGCCATCGGGCTGGCCGGTGTGGAGCCGGATGAGATGGTAATTCCTTATTACCCCTTTGAGGGTGCCCATATCATCTGCTTCTCAGCCAATGGGCTTCAGGAGGAGAACATCGAAAGCAGCCTGCAAAAGCTAAGAAATTCGACCAGGATAATGAAAGGAATCGGCCAGCAGGTTGGAATACAAGAAGTGATATTATGCGAAGTAATCCTCTTTCCCGAGAAAGTAGATGTCAAATTTGGTACAGTAGGCTTAAATGCCGCGATGAAATCATTGCAGGAACAACTATCGTTCTACGATGAATTATCGTTTCAAGAAAACGAGAAAGAGTTCTATCGCCGGCTAATCTCAGAAGTCGGATCAGAACTATCGGGTATGGCCCTTCCCTCGGGACCGGCAGGTCCTTTCTCACTCAAAGGAAGGCTAGCGGAGAAAACTGCGGCGGAAGAATTTGGAAAATGGGAGTAAGACGTTAATATTAAGACAATGAAAAGGTGAAGACGAAAAAAATAATTTTAGTTATATTATTTGTAATTTTGATCTTTATTATTGGCTGCACTCAGGAAAAAGCGGCATCAGAAGCTACCGATGAATTGGGAAAACAGGCAATAAATGGTTGCGATGGTGTCTGCGATAATTTTGAAGAACAGCATACCGAAAGCCCCTGCTATAAATCGGATTGCCTGGGCATAAAAGAAGACTCAAACTTTATCAAACAAGAACAAAAAGCAGGTCAAGAGCCTCCTCCTGAATGCCTTGGAAAACAGGCAACAGATGCAGACCTCCCCCAAAGCTGTAAAATCTGGTTTTCCATCGAACATATCGAACAGCAAGGACAACAACCCTTGGAACCTCCTCAGCCAAAACAACAGGAATCAAAACAGCAGGAAGACACCATAACTGTAGAGGCCACAGGCTCCGCCTACAAAAGCACCACCGGGAGGACTATTCTCCTTAAAGGGGGAATCGGGAAATACTTTTATAGAAGATCTTGACAAATGGAAGTAAAAAATTTAGGGAGTGTAATCATTTGACTGATAACCTCTTTAAATAATTTTTGAGCAAGAAATCCATTCCATTTATGGTTAGGGAGGACGTCAAATTAAGATCGTTAAAATATGATTTTTCCACCAGTGTATGGTTCCACTGGTGGCGTAGCCCTCACTTTAATTGGAAAAATCATGGTCGAAAAACCGCCCCGAGCGGAGCGAGCATGCCACTGGTGTTGAGCCCGCAGGCGATCACCAGTGGTGGGCTGTTTTTTTGACATTTTTGTTAGTTAATATAATTTTAGGACAAGTTTTTTTTTTAATAGTCTTCTATCAGAATAAACTGCTTGTGGAAATAGTAAAAGAAAAATAACATTAAAGTGATGTACGTAACCGAAAGCTAGTCGGCACGGCCCGCTAAAGAGCAGACTTAAATACGTACATATAAAAGGCTCATATGAAACCCTCGCCAATTGGCCAGTGAGCACAGGGCTATTCGCCAGACGGCCTGGCCTCCACATTCCTAAATCAGTGCGATTTTCTGTGAAATCTTCTGCAAGTGGAGGTGCGAACGGGAGGGTTTCATATGAGCCCATATAAAAGTAATTCTTATAAACTATTATTTCTTTAGTAAAACTATGGTCCTTAATTTCCACCACACCTTACGACATTCCTTGCAAAGAATTAATTTTACAAAAAAGCACTATAAATTTGCCGTTCATGACCAAAAAGAGCCGCGCCAGGCCCATAATTCTGATGAAATAATTCCTCTGTACGGAAATGCCAAATGGGCCGTTGTTGATATTCTGAATGAACAGTATAGTCATCTCCTCATATCCCCTATAGACCTCTATAATTGGCTGCATTATAATGAAAATGACGAAGTATCATATTTCCTCAATGAAGCTGGCTCCAATGCCTTAAGTCACTCTCAATTTAAAGTTCCGGCCAAATTCCATCTCTGGCAAGGGACAAAAGGATTTGTCATTGCCATTGAACAGAAAGGGAAAGGCTTTAATGCTAAAGAAGTTGACCAAAAAAGAATAAAAGACAATGAAGGGGCAGCTTTTAACTTCTTTAGAAAATGCAAAAACAAGATTTTTTTTGACGAACCGGAAGACGCAAGGGTTGTGTATATGGAATTCTTGTTTTAGACCAATTTATTAATAATCACTTCCGCTTTCACTTGTACTCGTGAATCGTTATATTCTCTCACTCTTTCTGTTAGCTTTACAGTATCATACCAACTCATTACCTTTCTTTGAGGAAAATGTTGTTGTGTAAAAGACTGTGGAAGTCGTGAATGATCTCCATCAGGTCTTACTGTCACAACAAATGATTGCCACAACTCTCGTTGTTCAAACCATTCCTTCCCCGCCGTGATAACCTCATATACTGGCTGGCAAGTCGCTTTCATTTCCTGATACAACTTAGTCATATCCCTGACAAGTTGACGGGAAATATAGACTTTTAGTTTTTCTGCCTCTTTCGCTACTCCCCCATTCATGGCGCGTAAATTGTACGATGTAAATTCAGCAGTATATTTCCCTAATTTTTGTAAGTAAGGGCGTGCTTCAAAGCTGAGTGTAAAACTTGCTCGCGGAAAAAATTCAAGGGATATATTCTCCCTTTTTTCATAGTTCTCTTCTAATCCTGCCAGGAACGTTTCCACATGTTCAACATCAACGAGTTTAATTCCTCCTTTTCTCTCCACAACAGCTTCAGGCATATCTTTCCAGAGTGTCGCTTTAAGAGTAATACTAGCGCCTATTTCTCCGTCATAAAAAACCGCTCCGACAAAGGGTTCTCTTCGTTGCCGTATCGTCTCCAGATTTTCGCTTACTTTTTCTTCCAAAGAGGCGATTTCTCGCCTGACAGTTGCCGCAGAGCGAATTTGTTGATCAAGCTCTGGCGTGAGATATGGTCTATTTTCACCTTGCAAAATAAAATCTCTATTGGGAACATGGCGTGCTATCCAGTGCTTGGCAACCCATTGTGCATCTGCGATTTCTCTCGTACGTATAGCTAAAGGAGTAAGTGCCTTAACTTCTTCTAACAGCGGGCGTACCCAGGCTGTCCTAAATGTTCTCTCAAAAGTATCCTCCTGTATCCAGTATCTCATCCCTGCTTCTTTTATAGCTGTGTAACCATTTCCATACAAAAATCTCGCTCGAGTAAGAAATTCATCATAATCTATTCCAAAGGTTCTCTTAAACCGCTCTGGAGTATTAATACGTCCCACGGTTTCATTATTTCTTTTCATTCTTTAAAAAAGAATCTGAAAAAAATAAATTTACCTCTCTACTAGAGGATAATGGTATACTCGCACGTTATCGCTCTTCTTTGTATGTTCTCGTTTTAGTTCCTGCAACCTTTGTATTGTGCCAGAAACTGAAACATATCTTCTGCCTTCTTTCTCCCGCACATCGTACTCTGAAGGAATTTCTTGTCTTTCTCCCTGGATTCGCAAGAATTCTCCCGGAAGCGTGCGTCGTGTTCCTTCCCCCATCAATGCTTTGAGCATTTCTGCGTACTTAACTGTCTCCTCCGGAATGATTTGCACGCTAATAAGGTGGCTTCCCACTTGCACCCAATGATTTACCATCTCTGCAGGTACATTTCCTTTTTTATACCCTGTCTGTTCTCGCAACGCCTGTGTAAAAGGTTCAACCGTTCCTTCTTTAATTCTTTTTTCTAATTGTCGTGATTGAACGTAGCGCACCGCATCACTTTCTGTTAATGCCACTCGTTGCACTAAAGGAACAGCTATTACCGCTAGATCGTCAACGTTAGCTTTATAGGTTATTGTCTGTTTTAACTCTTGTTGGGAAACTCCTTGACGAAGTTCTTCAACCTGTTCTACAACGGCATCAATTTCCACATATGGTTTGTCGTCAAAAGTGCGCAGCCCCCGACGTTTAATTCCTCGGCCATGATCATCTTGTACATGCTCTAGAAAGGCGTTAAGCCCATCTACTACAGTGGCATAACTTGGCCGTTTCTCTCGTCCTTGCGATTCAATACCAAAATCTACCGGACCATAGGTCCTTTCCATCATCACGACATCTGCGGGCAAATTCTCATTTGAAAAACCCGTGTTTTCTTTAAGTAGTTTTTCAAACGGACTAATTATCTGGTCTCGCAACAAAGGTATAACACTCAGCGTGGCTTGATAAAAAGCATCCGCCGAAGCTTGGTTCAATCCGTCAAATGGTCTCGACAACTTTACGGTTATTTGTTCTAATTGTTTCATGGTCTATTCCTCCAAAATTGTGTTTAATGGCGCTTATGCAAAGACGAAACTATATTAAAAAGTGTGGGCATGTAGTTCACCACGAAATGAGGAAACAGTTTTTCCCCTAAAATTTTATTAACTCTCGCTTAAGAACTAAAAATATCATGTATATTATCAAACAACTTCCTGAAGACTTTGTAGTTACAGAAATAAGTAATGTAAAACTTAAGCTTGTGGGAAAATATCAATATTATAAAATTATTAAAAAGAATCGAAATACTTTGGATGTCATCAAACAACTGGCCAAAATTCTTCATTGCAAGGAAAAAGAAATCGGCTTTGCGGGCAGCAAAGATCGACGGGCGATAACAGAACAAGTTATCTCTATGCAGAACGTCAAAAAAGAGAAAGTGTTGTCTTTAACTATCGACAATGTATCTTTAAAATTTCTTGGTTATGGGGATGAACCCCTAACTCTCGGCCAATTACAAGGAAATTATTTTGAAATTGTCGTGAGGAACATCGAGAAAAAAATAAAAATTGAAAAAATAAAGCTTATTGAAAATTACTTTGATGAACAACGTTTTGGACGGCATAATGTTAAAATAGGGAAGTTCTTACTGAAAAAGCAATTCTCTGAGGCAGTGAAATTAATTGAAGATACAAGAATGAAGGCATATTTAGAACATCATAAAAATGATTTTATCGGTGCGTTAAAACTTCTTCCTGTGCGTCATCTTAAAATGTATGTTAATGCTTATCAAAGTTTTCTCTGGAACGAAACCGTGGCAGAATTTTTAAATGAAAAAGGAAAAAAGACTAAGGAAACCATCTATTCACAAGGAAAGTTAATTTTTGCTGGCAATACGGTTGATTTTGCAGAAGAAAAAATTCCTTTGCTTGGTTTTGACTTTCAAGAAACAAAAAAACCATGGGGGGAGATAATTTCCTCCTTGCTGCAGAAAGAAAATCTTTCCCCTTCTGACTTCATCATTAAACAAATTCCAGAATTAACCGCCGAAGGCGAACTCCGCCAAGTTGTTGTGGAAGTTAAAGATTTATCTATTGGAAACCTCCAAGATGATGAATTAAACCAAGGAATGAAGAAAGTAAAACTTACTTTTTCCTTGCCAAAAGGAAGTTATGCGACGATGGTGGTGAGGAAAATATTCACTCCCTTTTACTTTAGGTCTTAGTTATAGATGTTCTTACGATGCCCTATCTGAAGGATAAGAATATGAAGTTTCTCTCTATCAATATCAAAAATGATACGATAATCACCAATTCTAAAACGAAATCCTGGCATCCCGACAAGTTTCTTGATGTCATATGATTCAGGGCGTATCCTCAGCCGTTCTAATGCTCTTATCATTCTTTGTTGGACACTCTTCTCAAGCTTTTGCAACTGCTTCAAAGAGGTATCAGAATACAGCAGTTCGTACATCTACAACCTCAGTTTCTTCTTGACTTGTTGGTGGGTATGGACCTTTCCGACCTTGATCTCTGTGCGAGCCTGTGCAATATCTCGCTTTGTTTCTTCATTAAGTTCCATAGTGTCTTCCATAAGATTCCAAAGGACTTCTTCGTAACTCTCTTTCTCGTAGAGTTTTCTTTGTTTCAGTGTTGTGAGAAGCTTTTCACTTACCTGTATTGTCGTTGCCATAACAACTATATAAAAGGCTATAGTATATAAAGATTTTGCTTCAGGGAGTAAGAGGCAAAACTTATAAACAACTTCTCTTCAAGACATATTTTTCTTCATATAAATAGTTAAATAAGAGTTGAAATCACTTCGTGCTATGTATGCAGAACCAATTCACCACTCCTCTTCCTCTCTTGAAAAAAGACATCTGATCATTCTTGGCGGGAATGGTTTTTTTGGACAGCAGTTTGTCACTCAGGGTAAAGATAAATATAATCTCGTTGTCGTTGATGCTGCACTTCCTCCTCCCAATGCTCCAAATGTTCCTTTTGTCCAAGGAGACTTTTCTTCTCTTGAAAGTGCCAATAAGGCTATTGAAGCCGCGCGTGATAATCTTCCTGCTTTAAGTTTCAGCATCATTTCGCTAAGAAATGTGACTTCACTTTTCATGGCGAAAGAAAGAAAAGTTTCTCTCTTCGGCCGTGTTATATACTGGTAAAAAGAACGAACGTGCGGGAAAAGTTTCGCCACTTCTCGCCCACTATTTCTTCCTCGCCGAACTTTTTCCTCGCTTTTTTGTGATAAGAGAATTCCCTCATAAATGTCACTTTCTACTTTTTCATGAACTTTTTCAAAATGGTTCTTGATTCTTTCTTCGTATCTTTGAAGGAGAGGATTTTCTTGTAACTGTCCTAAAAAAAGTTCATCCTCTTTTTCATACTGAATTAAAAAATCTCTTTGCCGTTGTAACAGTCCCCTTACCAGTAAAATATCTTGCACGCTCATAACTATAAGAGAGAGTAAAGATGCTTATTTATGTTTTTCTTTTTCTCTAACCTAAACTTTATAAAATGAAACAAAATCAGCCTTCAAGAATGCCTCTTAAAAACGAGAAAATAGTCATCACCGCTGCCTTGCCGTATGCCAATGGCAGTATCCATATAGGCCACCTCCTCGAATACATCCAAGCTGATATTTATTCCCGCTTCCTTAAGCTCATCGGAAAAAAAGCACTTTATATCTGCGCTTCTGACATGCACGGAACTCCTATAGAAATTAACGCCCAAAAGGCAGGAGAAAAACCAGAGCTATTTGTTGAAAAATATTGGAAAGAACATCAGCAAGATTTCAAATCATTTCATATTGAATTTGACAATTATTACAAAACTCACTCTTTAGAAAATAAAGAATTGTCAGAATGGTTTTTCAGTGAACTTAAAAAGAAAGACTATATTTACACCAAACAGATTTCCCAATTATATGACGAAACTGCGCAGCGTTTTCTTCCCGATCGTTATATCAAAGGAACCTGTCCAAAATGTAAAGCCGAAGATCAATATGGCGACGTCTGTGAGAAATGTGGGGTAACTTATAGCCCTACAGACTTAAAAAATCCGCACTCCACGATTACTAATACAATACCTGTTCTTAAAAAATCAACTCACTACTTTTTCAAACTGAGCGCTTTCTCTGCGTCATTACAAAAATGGATTAATGCCAAGGACTCTGAACTTCAGCCCGAGATGCGAAACTGGCTTAATGAATGGATTAAAAAAGGCTTGGAAGATTGGTGCATTTCTCGGGATGGGCCGTATTTTGGGTTTGAAATACCTCATTCCCAGAAGGAAACAGGAGCGCAAAAATACTTTTACGTCTGGCTCGATGCCCCTATTGGTTATTTAGCCTCCCTTAAGAACTACTGTGATAAAAATAAACAAAACTGGAAAGATTACGTTTATAAAGGAACACTTCATCATTTTATTGGCAAAGATATCGCTTATTTCCATTACTTGTTCTGGCCGGCGCAGTTTCTTGCCTTAAACATCCCTTTGCCTAAACTTACGGCGCATGGTTTCATTACCGTAAATGGCGAAAAGATGAGTAAATCGCGAGGAACATTCCTCACGGCTCAGGATTTTCTGAACTTATATCCGGCCGAAGCCTTGCGCTTTTATTACGCTTCTCATCTTAATCAACACCTCGTTGACGTTGATGTTAACTTTGACGATCTTGTCGCTGTAAACAATAATGTCCTTACGGGAAATCTGGGAAATTTCTGTTATCGCGTCTTAACCTTTGCTCAGAAAAATTATGGAGCGATTGAAGAAATTGCCGTTGAAGGGGCGTTAACAAAAAGAATTTCCGACCTTATGGAAGAAGTAAAACATCACTATGAACAACTTGATTTTAAATCGGCTGTAAAAACTATTCTTCAAATTGCTGATCTCGGAAATGCTTATTTTCAAGAGAAAGAGCCTTGGAAGGACAAAGAAACTAAAGCTGCCTACGTTGGGTTTTGTGTGAACATTGCTAGAAATTTAGCCATCATCACTTCGCCCATCTTGCCTCAATTCAGCAAAAAAATCAGGACGGCACTGAACGAACAATCTCTCACCTGGAACACCCTTCGTTTTGATTGGAAAGGAGAGGTTAAAAAAATCGAATTATTAGTGGAAAAAATTGAAAAAACTCAACAGGTTTCAGAACTATTTCCCTTGCACTTGTGTATCGGTGAAATTAAAGACGTAAAAGACCACCCCCATGCTGATTCATTATATGTTCTTAACGTTGACTTTGGGAAAACAATCGGAACAAGACAAGTTGTGGTCGGACTTAAAAAGCATTTTACAAAAATACAGTTGCAAAAGAAAAAAGCGGTCTTCTGTATCAACATGAAAAAAGCAAAAATCAGAGGCGAAGAAAGCCAAGCTATGGTTTTAGTTGCTGATGATGGTAAAAAGGTCTCACTTTTACATCCGGAAGGTAAAATAGCTGTAGGTACAGAAGTTACCTTTGATAGGTTAGAGCATAGAAAATCAGAAGTGACTTTTGAAGAGTTTAAGAAGTTGAAGATGGAAGTTCATGATCACAAAATTCTTTTTAAAGGGAAGGTCCTTAAAAGGATCATCGCCAAAAGTGTTAATAACAACGCGGCGATTATGTAATTTATAGTCGTAAAACCCCCTTTCCCAAAACACAAACCTTTATAAAGCCCCATTCTTTCCTTTTCACCTAAACTATGAACATCAAAAGAGGTATTTTGAATAGAGCTAGTTCTAAAGGTCAAATTACTATTTTTATCATCATTGGCATTGTCATTTTATTTTCAAGTGCGGCTATTTTTTATTTCGTCAAAACCTCTTCTACTCAGCGCGTGGAAAGCGAAGTGGAAGCCGTTATTGCCAATGTTCCACAGACTTTCCAGCCTATTCAATCCTACACTGAAAATTGTCTCTATCAAATTGGCAAGCAAGGTCTTCTCATTCTTGGGCAGCAGGGAGGTTATATTTATCCTGATCTTCTAGGAGAGTACTCTCCTTCAGAGCCGACAGAATCAGTAGGTCTCAACCTTGACCCGACGAAAGTTCCTTACTGGCTCTACAACCCGGAAGCAAATGATGCCCGTAAAGTCACTCACGCTTCCAAAAAGCCAAAGTTATATTTTAAAGATGATCCAGAGTTAAGCATCGAAGCCCAGCTTTCCCGTTTTGTCAGCGAGAAAATTGAAAGCTGCTTAGATAATTACCATTCCTTTGAGAGCCAGGGCTTTCGCTTTAAGTCTATAGAAAATGCGCCGCGGGAAGTAACAGTTAAAGTAGGCGGAGAAACGATTACGTTATTACTCAAGATGGATGTTGAAGCGAGAAAAGGCGACTCTGCCACAACACTGAATTCTTTCCTTAGTAAAATTCCTCTTCCCTTGCAGCATTACTATGTGGTGGCAGAAAAAATCACCAACACGCAGCAGAATTACAGCTTCATTGAAAAACAAGGCCTGGAGCTCATTTCTATTTATTCTAGAAAAGATCCTAATTCTTTTGCCCCTACTTCTGATATTGGGTTTGAACTCATTTCTGTTCTTTCTTGGAGCGAATCTGTGCTCAAAGAGAAATTTAAAACTTTGTTGTCTTCCTATCTTCCCATGCTGAGGTATTTAGGCAGCAGCAACTTTTATTATAAAGTATATCCGGAAGGAAATTTGCAGGCGCAACGCCTTACTGATAATGCCATTCTTCCTTTAACCGGTGCGGAAGATCTAGAAGTGAGTTTTGATTACTACGGCTGGCCGATTTATTTTTCCACGAACAGTGATGCTAACGGCATTATCCGGCCTGAACATCAAGCTGTCAAATGGCAGGTTCTCAATTTTGCTCACCAGCGGTACGAGACACATTATGATGCCAGTTATCCTGTCCTTGTTACTTTGCATGATGCTTCTGCTTTTGGCGGCGAAGGCTTTGACTTTCTTTTTGCTTTGGAAGCAAATATCCGTAACAATGCCCCTGCGGAAGCAGGAACAGTGCGTGAAACGTATCCTCAGAAAATTTCTCCTTTGGCTTGTAATGAAGAACAGCGTAATTCTGCTCTCATAAAAACCGTTGTTGTTGACAGCTTTACCAAAGAGCCCATTGAAACAGTAAAAATTGGCTTTACAATTCCTGAACAAGATGAATGTGAAATCGGCATCACCAACAAACAAGGAGAACTGGAAAGTTCTTATCCTACTGTGTATGGCGGCGTTGTTAACTTTGTCAAGCCAGAATATTTGACGAATTATTATCCCCTTGATACTTACAAGTACCGTAGCGAACCTGTCGCTTTAGGACAAGCTATTGCCGGGGCTGCGGAAGGGCAACGCGCCATCGAACTTCATCGTATCAAGAAAATAAACGTTTCCGTCCAGTTAAAAGAATTGGAGAAATGCTTAACTCCCTTAGAATGCAAGTACACCGTTTCTCCCGTGATTATTACTGCTACCTTTCTGCCTTTTGCCGAAATCACTTGTCAAGAAATTTCCGAGCAATGCTTCTTTAATCAAGGTAACAATGTCCTTCTCGGCGATCCTTTGATTCAGCTGGAAGCTAATGGCAGTTTGGCAAAATATCACAAGTATTATTTTACAAACAAAGCCCGTCCGCCGCAGGAGAATGAAGAATTCTTTATCAATCTGGAAAGAGTCTCTGGCTTCCAAGAGAACGTCTTTGGAGAGGACTTTTTTGCCACCATCGGCGTTAAAGGAAATGAAATCAAAGAAGTTAATCTCGTTCCGGGAAAATATAAAGTAACAGGCATTACGACCTTAAACCAAAAAATTCTCATCGCTAAAGAAGAGCGGTGTATTGACTACCATGTCTTAACCGTTGAGAAACAGCAATGTTTTAAGATGGATGAAAGTAATATGGATCTTTACGTTTCAGGCAACCTCAATTGGAACACTCCTGAAACGTACTTTGTGATTACTCCGGACCAATTGTACAGCTCAAGCCATTTAACTATCACTCTTCCTGTTCAAGACCTCAGTTCTGTTCCTGTTACTATTCCCTCTACGCAATACGAATGTGTTGGCTACTTATGTTTGCCGGGAGTGGGCTGCGGCTTTGATGCCTGCAAGCCAAAAACAGTTCAGATTAACAGCCGCGTTATTGAAGATCTTACTATTCCCGGGGAGATCGAGAAAATCTCACGCCGCCAGGAAATTCGCTCTGCCCTAGAACCGCAATTCAGCGTCTCATGAAATCACAAAAAACAATTAGCAGCATTGGACTGTTCTTGATTTTCTTAATTTTGAGCATCCCTTTTTATTCTGCCAATACTCTCGCTGCTTCTGTGCAAATTACCAGAAATACAGGCAATAACGGCGTTTCTAACTTTATTGATGGCAATGGCGATACCTGGGTAGTTGATGCGGTTATTCGCGACGCTTTCACGGAAGTGACAACAGATGATGTAAGTTTGCGCATCGGCAGAAATCAGCAGCCCTTTACTTCCTGCACAGGAAATGCTCTGGAAACAACCTGCACTTATTCCAGCCCTCTTGCTGATGGAGTGAATGAAGGAACGTTCCGTTTTGAAGTAGGGTACACTTTCCTCAATTCATTAAATCAGGAAGAAAACATTACCGCTTTGGGTGATGTAAATGTTGATCGAAGTAATCCTCGTGTTACTCTTAATCGTATCGAACAGCGCAATAATAACCAGATGTTTTTTGATTTTACCGTCACCGATCAAGTCGCTTCCGGCCGTCCCTTTGTCGGGTTAAAAGAAATCCAGATTATTGATGTTGACAGCAGCGCAGTTGCCTTCACCATTAATGGCCAGAACGGGCTAACTCTGGGAAGCGCGTCATTTAATTTCCTCACCGATGGCCCATCACAGGGAATTCTTCCCCTTTCTTTACAAGGTGACGGAATTCGCACTTTTCGCATTGTTGCGGAAGATCAGCTTGGCCATCGTGGAGAAGCGCGGAAAAGTGTCAGCACTGATTTCGTTGCTCCTGATATCCGCAGTTTCAACTTTACAAAGTTAAAAACTTTCCTTGGTTCTGAACCAATCGTTTCCGACATGGACGTTTTCATTGTAGAAAAGAATTCTTTACAGCCTGCCATAGTTTTGGCTCTTTCTAACCAAATTAGTGATCTCGCTGATAAGCCTGCCACAACTTGTCAAAAGATTGATCGTGATCTTGACCTTTGGCGCTGCACCTGGGATGATGTTCTCGTCCAAGGAGAACAAAACCTTGAAGTAAGCCTTAAAGCTACTGACAACTTTGGCAACAAAGCAGAAAAAACTTTGGGCCTGTCTTTTACTGCTGACACTTCTCCTCCACAAATTCTTTCTTTTGAGACGGAACGCACCTTTGGCGGGGCAAGTTATGTTAAAGCTAATGCCAACCGCTTTGGCAATAATAGAATCTTATTACGTGTTGCCGAGCAAGGTGCTGGAATCCTTCCTGAAGATATTCGTCTTGATCTGAGCGCTTTTGGCCTTGGCAATTCTTTTCCCCCCGATCTTCAGCACTGTTCTGCTACTCAGCAAGGCTTAGACTGCTTCTGGGACATTGGAAGCCCCAGTTCAACGGGAGAGGTGTTAATTTCCTTTGCCCGCTTTCAAGACAAGGTTGGAAATAAAGGACAAGCTCAGGAATTGCGCGCTCGTGTTGATGCCAGCCCTCCCCGCATCTGGGATTTTTCAGCTTATGGTGTTTCTGAAGCCGGACAGAAAAATTACTTTCAAAGCCAGGATCGATTAAGGATCGAATTCACTGCCGAGGAAGAGAGCGGGCTCACCATTCTTCTCAATCCGCGCGGATTAGTTGATAATGCTGAAATTAACCATCCCGAGAGCAGTTTGACGAGAAATTTAGGCGATGGCTGGCAAGTTTTTACTGAAGATTCCTGCACTCGTTATGCTGAAAACGAAAGACTCTGGAAATGCGTTATTGAAACTGACAGCCTGAAAAGTGGAACAGGAAGAGACGTTGACCTTAAGATTAAAATTCGTGATACAGCTGGAAACCAAGCGGAGAAATGGCCGGACGCAAATAAAATTAAAAATCTTAAAGGAACAACAGGAGATAATTTTAAATTTACCTTATTAGGTTTATCGACAGAAGAAAATCCTGACCATTGGGATGTCGGCACAAGAACGCCCTTATTGCCTTTCATTGATCTGGACACGGTCAATATTTTCCCGGCCCGTATTCCCATAGAAGTAAACTTGAAAAGGACAACGGCTACGGCGCAAATTCTTAATTTAGAACTGCCGGAAGGAGCCTGCCGGGCTAAAGAAGGACAACAAAACGCTCCCAAAGTAAATCGTAATTTAATCATCAAACGAATTAATCCCGAAGGATCAGATATTGGCAAACCAACTTTCGTTTTAGAATTTAAACCATTTGATCCTGCATTGATTGTTAAAAAAGAAGGCGACTTTCATAAGATTGAGTTTGAATATAATTGTAATCTCCAGATCTTTTCTAAAATTGGCCGAGAAGCGTTGAGAGCAGCAGAAACACAACAAGTTCCATTAACCGTCACCTTTGCCTATAGCGAATTAGGATCCTTCGACGAAAATGTCGATGCCAAAGTTCAAGGGTTAAAAGACGATGCTTTCTTTAAGTTTGCCAGCACCATTAGCGGCTTGAATGATGTTATAAAATGGGTACAATTTATAACCGGTTTCATTAACATTGTATACGGCATAGTGTCTATTGTTACAGTTTTTAAGGGAGGTCTTAATGCCGCCGGTTCTACGGCAGAAAAAATACCATTTGGACAAGCAGTTGGCAATGTTTTGAAAGGCACGTGTGTGACTATGGATACTATTGATATTCCATTTACAAAGGTTGTTGAATTCGTGCAGGGAGTTTCCATGATTTTCTCATGCAATCCTGGCGCTTCAAATCCAGGAAATGTTGATGGTGGCGGGGAAGGCATTCTTCCCATTGGTTGGTTATATTATTGGCAAAAGGCCATCCTTACAACTTATAATGTTGGAAGTGGACGTGATTTACTTGGAATTGAAGCAACTTCATTATATGAAAACTTGTACGTCTCTGTTTTAGGTTTATGTATTCCTGGAATTTTGTTTAACATTGAAAAAGCGCGGGAATTACAATGCCGAAGAATTATCTGTTACCAGCGGGAAGTTCCTTCCGGCATTGCGACTTTTGATGCTTGTGATAGATTATACGATTTACAGATGTGTGAATTTGTCTTTGGTCCATTGTTTGATTTAACTCCCTTAGGGGGCCTGGCAGCTATAGGAAAATTAATCAAATCCGCATTTCAATCACCTTTAGGGCTTATTAGTATCGGCGAAATAATTTCTTGCAGTGCTTTATGTTGGGTACCTGATTCTTCTGTCGCTCTTACTATTTGTCGTGGGACAACAGTTCTCACCAAAGCACTGAATATTGTTAATACCATCGTCGGCGGCATTCAATCACCCCCCTCCGTTACTTCCTCCCCATACTGCAGTCAAGTTGAAGAATTAGAGAAAAGCAAGGAAAAGGAGCAAAAACCTGAGCAAAGCACGGAAGAACAGCCTCCCGCTCCCGAGGTGCAGACACAAGGATGAAAACGCCCCCAAAAATTGTTAGTGAAAACAGGAATAGGTTACTTCCGGACTCAAATATTTATGGTTTATTGATGGCCGATCAGGAATTGCACAAGATGCACCAGAAACTTGAAGAGAATAATTCTATGATTTGTATTTATGGTTTTGATGTGATAAGAAAAGAACTTAAAAAAGCTCCTCGAAAAGTTATCCAAGGGGTTAACATTCAAGCCTCTTTACTTCATGCTTATGAGAGTTTTGTAAAGAAGGAATATGTCTCCTCAAAAAAATTTGAAGAACTTGCTGGGGAGTATTATAAGACTTATAGCTCTCTTGGAGGTAATTTTCCAAAAGAGAAATTGTTGAATGACTTTCTTATCGTTGCTTGTGCTTCCGTGAAAAGTATAAATATTGTCGTTTCTGAAGATAATGCTACTATGTGTAGTGAATTATCCAAAAAAGCATACACTATGGTTAATAAAGCACGAAGTATACCTCTGCCTTTATTTATAGGCTATAAAGAATTTAAAATTGCCATTCTAGGAAGAGGTTTCTCGAACCCAATCATAAATAGCTCTAATAAACTCTGGGTCTTTTTGAGCCTCCTCAACATTTTTCCATTGGTCTTGCCTTTTCTTCACCATACGACTATATATCATCAAGTATTATTTAAATATTTCGTGCCTAACAACACCGAGGTGCAGACACAAGGATGAAAACGTCTCAAAAAGAAGGACCAGTGTCCAGAAAAATAGGACAAGCGTCCGAGAAAGTAGGACAAGTAGAAAAAGCACTTTTATATTTCTATGAACATCCAAATACGTCTGTGACGATTAGAGAATTCGCTCAAACTTTAAGATGTAGTAAATCTACAACTCATGCTTATCTTCAACTATTACAAAAGAAAGAAATTATTTCTTCAGATCATAAATGGATTGATTCATGGCAAAACCATATTAAAAAAACTAATTTCTATATTGAAAAAGTAGTGGAAAGTGGTCTCATTGACTATCTCGAATTAGAATTAGCTGCTTCGGCCATCATTCTCTTTGGTAGCTTCCGGAAAGGAGAATCTCAAAAAGATAGCGATATTGACCTCTTTGTAGAATGTGCCCGTGAAAGAGCACTCAACTTAAAGAAATACGAACAGTTGCTCGGTCACAACATCGAATTATTTACGCGGAAGAAAATTACTCAACTTCCTCCGAACTTACTGAATAACGTTGTCAATGGCATAAAACTGAAAGGATATTTTACCATAAAATGATCGATTTAATACCTTGGGATGAATGTACCCGGAAGTTTATTCGGAAAGTAGAGATAGATTATCCTAAAATTACTTCAGTGATAGAAACGGCTAAAGCAAGGCATGAATTCATACAAGAAAAAATGATCACTGAAAAAAATGTTAGCTTCATTTTTGATGGTTATTACGAAGTTATTAAAGAATTATTAATCGCTCTCATGTTGAAGAAAGGCCTGCGTTCTCAAAATCACCAATGTTTGTTTAGTTTTTTTGCGAAAGAATATCAGTATGATGCTGAACTTGCCATTATAAAGCAGATGAATTATCTGCGAAATAGGCTTGATTATTACGGTGAGAAGATAGAATTATCCTATTTTACTGGAAATCATAATACTTTTGAGAAAATAATTCGGCTTTTATTAAAGCTACTACGAAAATGAAAAAGCAGCTCGCAACACTATTTGTACTTCTTCTTTTAGTTATGAATATCTTTGCTATTGCCCAGAGTGATACTGAAGAAGAGTGTGGATTTTGGTGCAAGGTCAAAGAATTCTTATTTGGCAGGGAAGAAGCGGTGGCGGGGAAGGCAGCATCACCTCCTCTTTCTAAAGGTAACTTTTGTCTTGCCGCAGAATTTTCTGATTCTCAGTGCGACGCCGAATTTGTTGAATATGCAAAGGACCCTGTAGCCTATATGAAAGGACGATATGCTACTCCGGAAATTCCTAATCCTTTAAGTCAACAACAAGCTCCGCAACCACGATCTCCAGCACGAAGTAATCAAGTACAAAGTGAATTTAATAAATTAGTTGATGATTCAGTTCAGGAGAAAAGATCTGTCATTATTTACAAAGATGGTGATCGTCTCTTAGCCTACTCTAAAGGTTCAGCTTATGAAATAAAAGAAGACGGCGAGTTAAAATTAGTTCCTCTTCGAGAAATTAGTGGCAAGCCCGCGCTGTTAAAATTTAACCACGATCATCTGACTTTTGAAGGATTGGGAGGCGCTGGCCGCCTTGAAATTGAATATGCAACACGCCGTATAAAAAGTTTAGGTAACGTCATTGCTCCATCTCGAAGTCCACCACCAGAACCTGATGTGTCTTCTGACCGCGCTTTAATACCTACAGTAACAGAAAGTGATCAAAAAGAAAGTCCTGCACCCTACTCTACCCTTGCACAAGTACTTGATAAAGGAGGAAAAACAGGGGGCAATATTGAAATTGCGAGAGATGCTGATGGAAATTTATTTGTTGTTAATAATAATCAAAATACAGTTTATAAAATTCAACCTGATGGTTCTTTAATATTAACACGTGAAACTGTAGGAAATATACAATCTCTTGATAAAGTTGCAACTTTAGGAAATAATGACTTTCAGGGTGGCTGGATACTTCATAAAGACGTTCCAGACAATGTTGTAAATCAATTTCGCAGTGGAAGACTTCTTGTTTCAGATCAACCAATTCCTGACCTTCCTCTAAATAGGCTGCAAGACTTAGTTTATTTTGGCGGTGAAGGAAAACGAAATCTGATTGCCAGGCAAGGTGGAGGAATACTTCGTGTTCTCGATGTTGAAGCAGGAAAAATTTATAATGTGAACCAGGAAGGAAAATTAGAACTTTCTGCAAATCAAGACGTTGCAGGATTCGACGCTTTACCAGAAATTGGGCGGTATAATCCTGACGTCGCTGCAGAATGGCAAGTAGAATTTGACACAGCAAAAGGAGTAACAGAAATTTTAGAGAGAACAGCGGCAGTTGTGAAGAAACCTTCTGGCGAATTCGTTGGTCCTCCTAAACCACGTCGTCAAGTAGTACCTGGAGGAGCAACAGCCGCAGAACCTCCCGCTTTAGCCCCCCGTACTTTGCAGCAATTCATCGAATCACCTGATACGAGAGGTGATACTGTAGAAGCGTATGGTTCTGGAGATAAAATTCGTTTAATACAAAAAGATGCGGGAACAGGCAAAGAGACAGTGTTTGAGTTAAAAAAGGATGGTACTGTTGATCCCGTTAATTTAGATCCTGCAGCTCTCAGAAAAACTTTTCCTAAAGTTGCCAACTTAGAACAAAATCCCGGATTCGGTAACAGATGGAATATAGCCCAAGGCGTTGCTCTTTCTCTTGCAGATCAATTACAACCATCAGCACCGGCGAATATACCTTCTGCTCCTTCAGTTACACCCTCAGATTCATCTCGCCCGCGTTTTACTGGGACAGGAACAGAAGGCGAGTCTGAAGGGCCAGCATCCCGCTCTTTAGCTGAACTCCTTCGTGCCGCAGATAGAGAAAAAGGGAAAGGCAACTTAGATGTCATTCAAAACACAGAAGGTCAATTATTCGTTGTTAATAGAGATACTGGTCAAGTGTATAGTTTAGACCAAAATAATAATGCTGTTCCCTTGTCTGACGAAGAATCAAGAAACCCTCTGGTAAAGGATTTACCAAAAGTTGCTATCTATAATCCTTACAGTTCGTCACAAAAGCTTGTGATCGCACCAGGCACTTCAGGCTCAATACAACAGCAGTTAGGTGCAACTACTACTGAAACTGTTCCCACAGAATTAAAAGCATTTAAATCTGGTTATCCAGCCGATCTCCGCTGTCAAAATCTCAATTGTTATGTCGTTGACAGAGAGTATAATCGAGTGTATAAAGTTAATACTGGAGGGGCATTAGAAGATGTTACCGGGACAATTCTTCCAAGTCAAGTTGAAAAAGAGTATAAGATCACTGGAACTTATCAACCTAATTTACCTACTCCTTGGTTCCGTTATGACAATCTCGGAGATCATAAAGCTTTGTTTGGAGTTGATTTGAAGTTAGTAGGGATTGAGCAGAGAATTACGCAAGCCGCAAATCTTGCTAATGGAGAAACGCAGATGGAAAAGGACATTGCTATTATCCGCCTTCGTGAAGTTCTCGATGATTTGGACAAGGATGATCCTCGATTTTTCGAAGCTGAATTTGAACTTGCAAAAATATTAGAACAAGAAGGTCGATATGAAGAAGCAAAGGAATTATATTCTAAAGCAAGTATGTCTGTTCCATTAGGAGAGAAGATTGGAACTGCAGCAACTGATGGTTACATAAGAACAAGTGAAACTTTAGATTTAGAAAGAAGTCAAGCAGAACGCAAAATTCTTGGATCAGTTTTAAAAGACGCAAAATTAGCCGCCTTACAAACTAAACTTTCCATAGGAGCGACACAAATAATACGTAATGAAGACAGTAAAGTAACAGGAATAAAGGAAACAGAACCAATACAATTTACTCTCCGTGCTCCTACTAAAGATGATGAGGAAGGAGTAGATGCTGTGTACGAAAGTGGAACCGGTGAGAATAAAATCAAAATTTCTGTAAATGAAAATGGGGAAGTTCTTTATACTTCTGCTGAAGGGGCTCTAGCAAAAGTTGATACACAACTCCTTATTGCTCAATTCTACACATCTCGAGGAGAAAATCATCGAGCAGCAAATGTTTATCGTCAATTATTAGAAACAGATGCTGACGATATTGTTAAATCACAAGCCGCACAAGGATTAATATCTACAAAACAAATCAAAGTTCCTCAAATTTCTCAAACAGAAGTAAATGAAATTAGCATTGATGGTTTACAACAAGCCAGAGATAGCGTTAACAATTATATTGACGTTGTTAAAGGTGCTGAGCTTGCATTAGACCAAGAGCAACAGACACTCCATAGATTAGTTGCCGAAAGTACGAGGGAAGGTATATCAGACGAAGAAAAACGTGTTTTGCGAGAAAGAATAGAAGAACAAAGAAGTAAAGTACAGGAAAAAGAAAGTGATCTTCGAACTTTTAGTGGTAGTTTAAGGGACTATCAGGCTGATGTTCAAGAATTTGAGAAAGAACAACAGCAAGAAATAGTAAAAAGAACCGCAGCTGCAGAAAAAACAGCCGCCACTTTAAATAATGAGGAATCATCCATTACCAGAGACTTGCCAAACATTCGAGACAACCAATATCTCCAGTCGTTAAACCTCCCTCCCGCATCATTAGATACCCTCAAGGGATACAACCGTCTCCGTACTGATGTGGATGCCACCAGCAACTTTATCAAGCTTGTAGGCGAAGAATATACTGCTGCTATTATTAAATTCGGAGAAGACCATCCCCTTACTAACAGCGTAAAATTACGATTGGATTCTTTACGAGAAGAGCGTGAAGGAAAAATAAAAAAATTAAAAGAATTATTTAACATTCCAGAGTTAAAACCTTTACTTACTAATCCCAACATCGTACGTCCTTCTGACGCTTCCCTTCTCCAAAAAGCTCCTGTAACCATCGAAGGTAAAACTATTGATTCTAGTAGTGACTTCCTCATTGCTCAGAGAGGCATTCAACAAGTCGAACAGGAAATTGATGCCAAACGGACTGATGCGGCACAATTACGTGAACGAGCTAAAGCCGCGCGGGAAAAAGGTGATGAAGCGGGAGCAAAAGCATTAGAAAGCGCTGCGGCGCAAGTTGAAAGTAATGTTGATCAGCAGATAAATAATTTACGTGCTCAACTGCAACAATCTAATCAACCTGGAGCAAAAAATTATCTTGACAGCAAAGCCGTTATTCTCTCTGATTTGAGAAAAGGTTATATCTCGCATAGCCAAGCCAGTCAACGTTTTGCTGATTTAGCACAACAACAGGAAGCAATCGTTGCTAATAATATTCCTGCAAGGGATGCTTTTAATGCTCATTCTGGCGCAACAGTGCTTGTGCAAGAAAGACAAAAAGAAGTAGAAAGATTAGCAAGTCTTAACAGTAATTTTAAGGGCAACAAGAACTCAAAAGAGTATAAGGAACTTAAAGCTAAGATAACTAAGGCAAATGCAGATTTACAATCCGCTCGTGATGCTGAATATGCACAACGCGTCAGACTTGTTGAAGCTTGTCAAGCACAACAAGGAGGCGAATGTTCTGCAGAGGAAGCCCAAGCCTTCGGCGAAGAAATAGATAAACTAGACCAAGTATCCAAAGAGAACAGAGAACGCGAAGACCGTGCTTTCTACCAATCAACATGGCTTGATGAATTAATAAATCCAGGCTTTGAAACCGATGAAAGTGGTCAAGTTAAAATTGACAAAAAAACAGGCCAGCCAATACAAAAAACAAATTGGTATTCTACCGCACGGGAATATACGACTTACGCTGGCGCGTTCGCTTCTCAACTCGGCAAGCTCGGCCAATTTCAAGCCCTCTCTAACTTATTATTCCCTGAAGCGACACAAAACTTCATTGACTTTGCTAATAGTGAATTCCTGACTCGCTGGGCTGACCTTCCTTCCTTCGCTGTTGAAGCAATATGTAAGGAAGACGATAAAAAAAGATCCGAGATTCCTGGTTCCGCCACTACGTTTGTGGAAACAAAGAGTGGAACGTACCAATTTGTGGGCACCATTCAAGCGGAAAAAAACCCCCGCCGAACTCCTATTCTCTGTGTTCAAAACCCTCTGGAAGAAGCACGTGAAGAAAAACCCTTTGTTTGTGCTGACCAAGTTCTCGTTTGTAAAGAAGACGGTTTTTGTTATGAAAGTGAAACTGCCAAAGAGCCTGCAATGGGAATATTCTATAAACTCACTTGGGGTGTAACTGCCCCTCAGGATGAGAAACAGACTCCCTTTATTGATGAAAATAATGCTTCCGTGAAATTTAACATTGAACTTCGTGGTTCAAATGGAAATAAGTTCATTTACGAATTCTTTGACCCTGATAAAGGAACAACGAGGACCGGAAAAGAAGTCATTCAACTTACTAATGGGCAAAGTGACAGAGCTACTAAAGTAGCTTTCCTTCGCGATGATTATCAGCAGGCTTGTATCACCTTTGCCAATAATGGTTTCGTCATTGACCGCTATGGCTCTGAAATAAAAGAGATTTGTGCTGATTTCGTGGCCACGACGCGAGGCTATGTTGAATTTTCCAAATCAGATAAAAATACCGCCTCTACTGTATCTTCATCGCCGCAAATACGTTCCACGATTGGGTGATGCTAAAGAACACCTTTAATAAGCAATCTTTTTAAGATAGTGAATACATTCGCAAGAAAAGGACGCATAAAACCATGCTTTTAACAAAAAATAAGGAATACCTTGACTTCCTGCAAAAGATTAAAGTGAAGATAAGATCTGCTCAGATTAAGGCCGCCCTTTCTGTGAACAGAGAACTAATCAACTTATACTGGGATTTAAGTAAAATGATTGGCGGCAAGCAAGCTAACAGTAAATGGGGGGATTCTGTTATTGAGGCGCTTTCTTCTGATTTAAAGAGAGAATTTCCAAACATGAAAGGTTTTTCTAGAGCAAATCTGTTCAATATCCGTCAATGGCACCATTTCTATTCGAAAATGGATGAAAAAGTCCAACAACTTGTTAGACAATTACCTTGGGGTCATAACGTAGTCTAAAATGAATAAATACCTTCAATCTTATCTCCATTCCTTCCATGCCGGAAAAGAATTCTGGTATCATTTACTTATAGACATTATTACTACTGGACTTATCGGTTCGCTCTTGTACATTTTTAACACTATTCTCAATGCCCAAATGGCACGCGTCACCGGAGGCAAAAGTGTTGAACAGCTCCGGACCGCTTTACTTGCCGGATCCTTAGAATATAATCAGGCCTTTGCCAGCAATTTTAAAGTTTTTGTTGTCCTCTTCATAGGGGGCTTGATTATTGCCATTTTGGGAGTATTTATCATTCTGGGCGTAAGCCGCGCCAAAATATGGTCTTCATTGATGAAAGAACAGCACCAGAAGCTGTTATGGGGAAAATGGAGCCTTCTTCTGTTTCTCCTTACTCTTTCCGCTATTCCCTATTTGCTTCTTGTCGCTCTTTTCCGTTTACTTCTCAATCCTCTTCTTTCCACTGTTTTGCTCTCCCAAATTTTCAATGCCTTCTTTTTTCTTCTTTTTGTTCTGTTTATGGTTCTTGTAAAGTATTCCTTTGTTGAGAAAAAGAAAGTTTGGGAAGCGATTGGATACTCTTTCTTTCTCATCAAACATCATTTTTCAGCTCTGTTGAAAAGTTTTATTTTCATTATTCTTACTTCTGTAATTCTTAGTTTCTTCTTCTATCTTTTAGAAATAACTCTCTTGAAATACCAATCAGAACTAACTCTCGCTTTTATTAACCTCGGCTTCTTCTTAGTATTGTTAGCGTGGATGAGGAGATTTCTCATCTCTGTTCTGGAGAGACCGAGTAATCTTTAAATAGTCTATCCTATTAGTTAAGATATGTTCAACAAAAACGATATTAGTAACGTAACAAAAAAGCTTTTGAAGATTGACACAAAAAAGAAGATTAAGTTTATTTTCCTCTTTGGCAGTTATGCTAGAAATAAAGCTAATCTCCTTTCCGATTTGGATATTGCTATCTATTATGATGGAAACAATAAAGAACGCTTCCATTTTCGTTTAAAAGCACTTAATCAATTAATCGATTCTGTTGACGTGCAGATGTTTCAAGATTTGCCTCTATTGCTACAACACGAAGTTTTAGAAGGTACAATACTTTTTGTGCGTGATGAACCTTTGTTATATAACGAAGCTCTAAGAATTATTAAAGAATTTAATTACTTTGAAAGAGTTTTTGATATCTCCATAGGGGCTCAAACATGAAGTATGAGAAACGAATACAAGCTAAACTATTGCAAATGCATGGATATCTCACAGAATTAAATAAATGGCTTCCTTCTAAAAATAAATACCTTCATGATGGACTTACACGGCGAGCCTGTGAGAAAACCATTCAATTGGCTATCGAATGCGTCTTAGACATTTGCGCGATCATTGTGTCTGAAGAGAAATTAGGATTGCCGACAAGTGAAGAAAACTTAATACGTTTATTAAGTGAAAAAAAGATAATAAGTCTGATCTTGGCTAAAAAGATTCAGAGCATGAAAAGTTTTCGGAATATTCTCGTTCATCGCTACGAGGAAGTTGATAATACTCTAGCCTATGAATTTTTAGCTAAAAATCTCTTAGACTTTAGCTATTTTGAGAAAGAAATAAAGAAATCTCTTTAGTCCTCAAGAAAGATCAGTTGCAGTAAACTTCTCCGGTTCGTTATCGACAACTTCGAGAATAAAAGTTTCTTCATCAAACTCTCCTTTCTGATCTTCAACATGCACCGTAATAATATGGCTTCCTTTATCTTCAGGGAGAGGTAAGAACTCTATTACTCCTTCCGTACTGATTTCAAAAAGGTCGCTATCATCAGAAAAAGCAAGATCATCTCCTTGTATATTTAGATCATACCTAAATTCTTTCCCTACTTCCGCTTGCAAATTTTCAATCGTCAGAAGGGTAGGAATAAGTTCTTCTTGAATAGGGAAAGCATGTGCAAAGTTGTAGACGATATCTTCTCCTTGCGGTTTTAAAAGATAGAGCAAAATTGTCCGGTCTTCTTTTTCAACTTCCATTGTTTCTATATTTACATCATACAAATTCCCTAAAGCTGACAAGCAGGTGAGACATTGCTTATTCTCAAGGGCTTCTTGTTGCTGTGTTATCTTTGAAGCGGCAGTTAAAAGAGTACCCAAGTGCGCTTTAGTTTGAGCTGTAAATTTTCGTAAGCTTACTTCCTTTGCTCCAGAACCAGGTTCACGAATAAGGAGAGGTACTGTTGCCAACACTGAAACTTCATCATTTGAAAGAGAAACTTTAAACGTTGGATTTCTCTGAAGATCAATCTCTAAATTTTTAAAAATGGTAAAGTCTAAACACGTGCTTATACTATCTCCAAGTCCTCGTTCTATCGCCTCTTCCACATTTTCTTTTGTTGGCATGTTAGGAATTTCCGTGAGATAATAAGGAAAATAGACTGTACTTGAAAGTCCCTGTAAGCTGATTTCTACCGAATCATCAGGAATTCCATAGTAACCGCCCTGTAATGCGACTAATCTTACTGTTTCTTGTAGTTCTTCTTCGAGACATCGTGTTACGAATTCCTTAACAGCTTGTACTTCCGGAAGAGTAACATCCTGAATTTCCGTTCTTTCCTTTTCAAGAAAAAATATAAGTATCGTGGCAGTGAAAAGGAGAAGTATGCCTATAATAATAAAAAGGCTTAGTTGCGCCCTCGTTGATTTCATGATTTCCCTCTCACGTAATTAACAACAGCCTGCGAATATCCCTTTGAGGTAATCTTTCCCGTATATGCTTTTTCTGTTTCTAATTGCGGCAACTGCGCATAGAGAGGTTTCTGTTTAAATGTTTCTTCCCATCGTCCTTTCAATCGAGTGTATAAAAGACCTTGCTCGAATTCTCCCCTACTGCTTTTTCCGAGCATCTCCTTTAACTCTGTTTGTGTAACACTGATTCCCTCTGCCTTTGCAAAATCTGAAAAGGCTTTGAGTGTTGCTGGTCCTAGAGAACCGGAAGTATCAACCTCTGGTGGAAAATAGTTTAAGTCCTTAAGCTGTTGTTGTAAGGCTGCATTTCGTGGCCGCAGCAGTCCTGCATTATAAGTCGAAGCGATGATGACTTTCTCTCCTTCTGACAAAGGTCGATTTTGAGGTGCATATAATTCAAAGGCTTCTGCCAATCGCCGTTGCGCAAATTTTACTGACCCTTCTCGTGTTGATAACTCCTCTGTCTTTAATTGTTCTCCATGTCTCTCGGCAATTTCTCGTGCCGTTTCGAGATCGATTTGCGCATATCCTTTAGAGCCAAACGGATTGAGAAATTCAGGAAGAATTTTTTCTACATTGGACTTAAACTCATAACGATCAGAGAGACCAAATTTACTTTCTCGATTAATAATTCCCGCCGTCAGTTTTTCAAAATCAAGGCGATGAGGTTCAACAGTAGGATATTCTCGCAATCGTTCCTCTGTTGATTGCCGAATTGCCTCCGCCCACCTCTCGGGATTTTTCACCCCATTTTGCCGGAGTATTCCACTGATCGAAATACTTGCGGACCTTAAAACTTCTGGTTTCGGCAACTTAATAACATCTCCTTCATGAGCTTCATAGGAATTCATCTGGTTTACACGACGTACATGTTCTGCTACCTCAGGCAAATTTTCTTCTGGCACATTCATCTCTCGAAGTGTTTCTTCAATTGTTATTGCTTCTCCTCTAACTTGGATGGTAAGATCTTCTGGTGATATCCCAGCTTGTTGTTGTATTTTTTTAAGCAAATTTGCATCAGGACGTTTGACAAGATAGAGAGAATTTTTCGTATCCACTGCTCTTGCTAATGGTTCATCATGGATTTTTCCATCAAGATGACGCACCATGTATGGCTGTACTTCTATAACTGTATCTTGTTTTAGAACAATTCTATTTTTTCCTGGGAGAGGTGTTCCCGAAGAGCCTATATCCTCAACAAAATAAATACGGCCATTCGCTGCTACTTTTGCTTCCCGCAAGTTTCCTATCCTTGGATCTTCAACATAAATTCTTCCTAAGTATTGAAGAGATTGATCATTACGTAATCCATAGGTACGTTTTAAGAATTTTTCGACGGAAAGACGAGGGTCTTTAGCAAACTCATATTGATGGATCGCAGATGATCCCCAGTAGCCATTTGCTGAATGAGTGTGGCGGTTATTTTGCAGTGAATCTTGAACAGTGTATTTTTGTTGGTCCTGCGGCTTATCTGTCAATGCTGGGGCGACGAGATATCCTGTTTCTGTATGTTCTAAGTCGCTAAGAGGGCCTTGCAGAATTTCTGGTGGAAGGTCTTGGCGGATTTCATTCGAGGGATTTTTTCCATTCAATGATGCTGTACCGAGGTATTTAGAACCAAGATGATATAACCCAATATAATCATTATTCGCCAGTTGTGTAATCTCAAAGCGGGGATTTTTGCCAAGGATTTGATCGTGAATTTGTTGTAAATTCTTCCCTCTATATCGCTCCCGCAAATCAGGTGGTAAAGATAAGGACACATCCTCATCTCGAAGTTTTTGGCGAATAATTTCGTCTGGCACGTTTCTCGCTTTAAGATTTTTAAATTTAGTCCTCACTGCTCTCTCTACCTCAAACAAAAGCCGTTGTTCCTCTGGTAATAGTGCTTCTTCGCTCTTAAAAATTGTATTTCCTCGTACATTATGTGCTAACTGCCATGATCCTGAACCAAAATACCCTAAGGCATCTCCTACCGTTTTTTTCTCTCCTCCAACGTCGATAAGTGGCTTATCTGCCAATTCCGTGCCGACTAAACGTATTGCTAAATCTCTTCTCACAAACTCCGCGCAACGCGCTTCTTCAAGATTCATTCGTGAATGTAAAGCGCAATCAAGGCAGAGATCTCCATTAAGGTTTGTCATTGAAAAATCACTGCTTCTGGCGGTAACTGACTCTCGAATTGTACCTTCTCTTGTAAAACTATTCACGGTAACATCAGAGTTCAGCAATCCCGCCGTTGTTCTCGTAATTTCTTTTAGAATTCCCTCCGAACTTAGGCTAAATCGTTTATTTCCCAGAATAAGATCCACATTGCCATAAGTATCAACGGTAAGATCACCTTTTTTAGGATTATAATTTACAATCGTGCTTCCCGCTCGTGATTCAACAACAATGTTCCGCTGGCTCAAGGTCGTGGCTTTAACATATTTCTGATACGCTTTTAACGTTCCTGATTCCCATCTTCCATCTTCTGTAATTTTATCACTAGGATTATTTTTATTATGGTTTTGTTGAAATAACTCTACAAGTTCTGCTGTAGCTTCTGAATAACTTCCTTCTTGTAACTCTTCTTGTAAAAAATAAGGCTGATTAAACTTTTGTTCATGCCAAGCATTGAGCGCTTTCTTGAGTTGAATAATTTGACCATGCGCAGATACACCTTCTTCTGGTGCATCCCCGACAATAAACCAGCTTCTTCCCCTGAATTTTGGTACTTCCTGAATGGAAATAGCACTTGCATCACTATATTGTGTACTTTTCTGGACATCTGCTTCCGCAACTTCTACTGTAACCCACCCATTAATGTGTACGGTATCAGAAAAACGTACGAAATTCCCTTGTAGATCAGAAAAAAGATCATTTTTACCTCCAAAACGCACTTCAACTGGATTTCCTCCGGATTTTATCTTAAAATTATTAACACTCAAAGACTGACGGGGAGGTACAGTCAATTTTCCTTGGACGGATCCATAATCAGTAATAATAGCACTTCCCACCACAGAGAGTTCCGTACCTTTCTCTACTCCTTTAATTTTCGCATTGGCTAGTTTTAAGATATTTTTCTTCTGATCATAGGCAAAGGGTGTCTTTTCTCTAAAAGACACTCCCGCAAATTGCAGCGCTTCTCCTTCGATACGATCTTCACCCTCAATTCTCAGATTTTTTCCTCCTACAATGATCCTGCCGGCAATAGATCCCTTATCAAGCTGTAGATTTCCCGTAGTTCGATCTTTCTTTAAATCTCCTTTTATTTCGATTAGTTTTTGTGTTCCTTTGGGAACAAGATGGATAACTCCATTAATAATAGAAAAGCTATATTTTTCTTTAAGTATCCCTTCTTTGAAGTCATTAATGTTTATACTTCCTTCTTGGCCGAGCAATAACCCGTCGGCATTATACTGCTCGATATTACCAGTGAATTCTACTAATTCAATTCCTTTTGCGTTTACGAAATTCACGAACGCGGCCTTATTAGAATTAACATTTTCTGCTGACTGTGCAAAATAAGAACCAAGAACGATTCGTACTTGAGGATTATTATAATCAGCAACTTCCAAAAACTTCTTTTGTTCAGCGAGTGGCAAATCAAGAAACTGCTGCAGAGTTCCTTGCCCAGTTATAACTTGTTGGGCAAAATTCTCCGCCGTATTTTGTTGAGGGATTGATTCCGATAATGGATCCTGGGGAAAGCTAATATCATGGCCATCACTTCGTACTGGCACGGTTAAAGGCAAAAAAACTAAAAGTAGCAGCATCAACCCTCTTTTTACGTTCATGTTTGCGATAGATATTGTCATTTATAAAAAGATGTCGGTAGGAAGAATTATCTCTTTCTTATTAAGAACGGGGTTTAGAGGAAACCATATTACTCCTTCCGTTATGGACTCTTTCATTTTTTAAGTTTAGAATAAATTCTCTTTGTAAATTCAATAACTATTTCGGCATACTCTTTATCTAAAATTGTTCCATAATAAAGCATTCCGTTCCTAAAAAACCTTATTTGGTCAGCGAACTGCACGTCTTTTTCTACAAATCCAAGAATTCTCAGGTATGATACTTCAGCTTCATGCCATCCTACACCCGAAGCATTGTAACCATTCAGCAGCATTTTTGCCCTTATTAACTCCATCAATATATCATAGCATGACTTTACAAAATCATTCGCATTAATATCACTTATTTTCATCAATCGTATCTTTTCCAATAAATAATTATAGCTATTTTCAGACTCTTTAAACAAAAATTCTGCTCGTGATTTGTCAATACTTTGCTTTTTAACAACTCTTTCCTTGACAAACTCTTCAAATTTTCGTATCGCCTTCATAGCTCAACTCCGCCTACAATTATAATTCCATTGCCTAAATTCTCTTTTAAATGCAGGTGTATGGTTCTGAACGATTCATAAAAATTTAAGTTTATTTTTCTCTCCAACGTTTTTTCATAATTTGCTAAATAGATCCTTTTGTCTTTCCTGCCAATTATTGCCACATCTATGTCTGAATTTATGATATCCTCCCCACGGGAATAGCTTCCAAATAAAATTATCGTTGCTCCCGCAAATTCTTTTTCTAAAAAATCAGCTAACCCAGATTCATAAAAAAGTTTTAAATTATCTGCCCTTTTTAATTGCCTAACTTTGTGGTTGCTTCTATTTAATTCTATTGACCACCTTTTTGTTTCTTTATCCTGCTCTGTTTTAATTAAGTTTTGTTTTTCTAAATAAGGCAAAGCTTTCATAACCGCTGGAGGTGTAACCTCCAAGAGATTTGCTATTTGTCTCTGGTTAAGCGGTACTCCTGCTTTTATGAATAGAACTCTTAAAATCTCTTGTTGAAGGGTCGTTAAATTTAGTTTATATATATTTACCATCGTTAATCAATATTAACTTTAGTTTATATATCTTCCGATTTTGGGTGTAGATTCTTTTGTAGGAAACCCCTATCCGCAGAAATCTATTTAAAGGCTCTTTCCTTTCATTAATAAATGCAAAAAAGAGGACAAATTACCCTTTTCTTAGTAGTAGGTATATTGCTCTTAGCTCTTTCTGCAGGAATATTCTATCTTGTAAAAACAAGAGTTACTGAACCTCTCACGACAGAAGGCGAAACAACCCTTTCCGGCTTGCGTTTAAAGCCACAAATTACCAGTTTTGTTGAAAGCTGCATCAAAAAAGTCGCTATTCCTGGAATTTATTTAATGAGTATACAGGGAGGCCTCCTCTATCCAGATGATCCTCAAACTATTCTCTTAACGGAAAACTCTATTATTAATTATGGTTATCTGAATGGCGCTCGTCATCTTCTGCTTGAGAAAATGGAAGAAGACCTGGGCACTTATGTCCATGAATCAATTAACACCTGCCTAAAAGATTTCAGTGATTTTAAAAAAGAAGGCATAACCTTTATTAAAAAAAATGATCAAGACATAACCACCTCTATTGAGGATGACCAAGTTCTGGTTCGTCTTTCCTATAGCGGTGAATTCACAAAAGGGGATGATGTTCTACGAATTGACACCTATTCTGCAAAAATTCCCCTCCATCTCGGCCGTCTGTTTAAAGAAGCCAAAGAAGTTATTGATAAACAACAAGAGAATCCATCTCATCTTGATCTTTTTACTTCTCCTGATTATTTCCTTTCCTACCATCCTTTTGATGAGAAGACAATTATTTATTCTCTCTCAGATGAAAAATCTTTGTTTGATGGCGCACCATTAACTTTCATGTTCGCGGTACGGAATGAAAACATTAACAGTCCTCCTTCACTTGATTTTATTCCTGATTTTACGATCAGAAAAGGTAATACTCTTACTTATGAATTAAGCGCTTCTGATCCAGATGATGATCTTCTGACTTTTACCACCGACAACTCTCTTATTGCTATTGATGAAGAAGATGTCCTCACTTTTACTTCACCAACAACAGGTATTTTTTCCACAACTCTCATAGTCCTAGATTCACAAGGAGAAAAAGATGAGCAAACGTTCAAAATCACTGTTAAAGAATAGTACTATTTTCCTCTTTTTTATCGTTCTTCTAGCCTCAGCTCTAGCAGATCATCTACCAATTCATATTGACACAGATCCTTCTGATCCAACGTTTACCCCACCACCAGCATCTGATGAGCAAATATTTCAGCAACAGCCAACAGCTGATAATTTAGCAAAAATCACTAATCCTACACCGCTCCAGTTTGAACTTTTACTACAACAGAACCCGCAAGAGGCCGCTAAGTTCCTTTCCCTGGAAGGACGTTATAACAATGAATTCGCACAAAAACTCTTTGTTCAACAACCATCCCTTGCCATACAAAATTCTGATTTAGCAGAAAAGTTTTTTTCTGGTGGTGGCCAAACATCGCAAAGCAGAGACAACATCGCTTTAGCTAAAACAGCTGCATCACAATATTTCAGACAGCAACACGGTGGTAAAGAATTTAATTTTGATGGGCTCGCCGGTGACTTTGTTTACGACCAGGATAAAAAATCATTTGTCAATAATGGAAAGGAGCTTCCTTTAGCTGTAATTCAAGAACAAAATAACATCCTTGGCGTGAAGATTGTTCAAGACGGATTTATCCTTATTGAAAAAGAGAAAAAAAGGGAAATATCAATCACGGGAGATGGTGCCGGGCAGCTTGATTATAAAGAAGGAAATATCTTATTCAAATCAAATGAAAGAATTCAAACCATTACTCCCCATGGAGAGGAGAAAATAGACCTCAAAATCGAAAGCAGTGGCGCTATAACCATTAATGGAGAAGCAGATGGTGAAGTATTCATTAACAACCAATGGGTCGAATTTACAAATAGAAGAGGAAAACTCGAACTTGGCCCTCTCGGTGAAATAAACACAGAAAACGCCTTCGTCAAAACTGGCCGTCTTTTTATTGACGGCGATGCCGAATATAACCTCCAAAAAAATGAAGTAACTGCCCGCGACCATGGAGATACTAATGTAGGAAATACTCATGGCACAAGAACAGTTGTTATTGATATTGGGACAGGCGTTGGCGTTGTTACTCAAAGTGCGGAAACGATCATTAAGTTAGATAGTGAAATTCAAAAACCAGGCGCTCCAACAGAATTGGCAAAAACAAAAGAGAAACTTATCGCGCAAGCCAGAAAATTACAACCACCAACCTGGAATTCAAAAGAGAATGCTGAGGTATATATTAAAGAAGACCGCAGTGGTAATGTTAAAGTAAGTGCTCGTGGCCCAGTTCAAGTTGGATTTTACACGGATGAACAAAGTTTACGTCTTGACAAGCCATTCTTTCAAGGAATTGGAAGCACTGCCGAATTAGACTTATTGACAAATAGCCATCTTGTTGACGCCCAGGTAAGAGGCCAATCTTCCTTTGTAACGGAAGGATACGGTAAACTTAATATCCAACCATCAGGAGAAAGAAGTGTCCATGGCGGTATAATTTCCCATAAAGACAGTGCTTCTCTTCATTACCGTTCTGATGGCACAAAACAAGCTGATACCTTATTTGCCCATTGTTTCAATTGCGAGAAAGGAGAGATTGCTATTACCGCAACAAAAACGGTTGCGATAGCAACAAGAGAGGAAAGTAACCAGCATCTCTTTACTAATTCCAAACAAGCCTTTGTCTCATTACAATTCCAAGCTACAGAAGATGGCGGGCTGGAGGTTCTTCCTTTAACCACAGAATTAGGTGTCATTGCCAATAATATTGGTGAAAATGAAGTTGTCATCTTAGGAAAAGAGTTAATCGCTGAAGTGTCTCCTACAGATCAGCAGCGTCAAATCTTTAAGTATGGAAATACAAATGGAAGATTTTCTGCTCTTGTTGAAACTACAAACCTAGATGGAGAACGTATTGGTCAACCTACATCTATTCAATTTGACAGCAAGAAAGTTCTTGGCGATGCTTTGGTTGTCACCAATCCAGAAATCGCTCAAAAAATTGAAAAATTACTTGATCTTCTTGATGCTAAACAATATCAGCGTGTTAAAGAAGTTGGTCAATTTGATGATGATCCTGCCTTACGCCGTCTTATTCTTCAAGAAGCGGGATTTGATATTACTCTTGCCGGAAACGACGCTTATTTAACTCAATATGTCGAGAAAGAAGCTCGTCTTGCCGAAGTTGATGAGGTTGTTTCCCAGATAAAAGATCGCTATTTTTCTGATGAAAACATAGAATTAACGTATGATTTAAACACCGCTAGCATTATTTGCCAATCCTCCGATCCTCAGGCTTGTCAAAATTTTAACATCGAATATTCTTCCCGCCTGCAGAAAGCTCAGCAAAAAGGATATGCATTAGCTTTTCTTGCCCAACAAGCTCGAATTAAACTTCTTCGTGCCAGCTCTGCTGAAGCGCAGATAAATTTACTTTCTGTGGAAGAGGGAAAAGGACAGGAATTACATGATAAAATTAAAGAAAATAATAAACAACTCTCTCAAGCGCGGAAGGCCTTTGAACAATTAGATGTTATAGCTGCCCAACGTGTGAAAACTGAAGAAATAAAACGAAACATTCAACGTGGCGATCCTCCTGCAAGGAGTTTAACAAGAAGTTTAGGGGGAGATCTTCAACAGGATGATTTGTCTACACCGCAGAATGACCGAGCTGAAGCTACTATTGCGAAGAGTTTAGGCAACAATCTTCAACAGGATTTATTGGAAACACGACAAAGAATTGCTTCCTTGCAACATGATCTTGAACAAGGGCAGGAAGGAAGTATTACGGGATTTTTGTTTGGTGATAAGCCAGATGTAATTAGTAATCAAATTGCGGCTTTACAGCGGCGTGAAAGGGAACTACTTTCACAACAAAGACAACTAAACGAAGCTGTTACTGAGAATGTACAAAAACACCTTGCCGAGAATCCTCATTTTGCGGCTCAATTAGCTTTGGAAGCTGGTCGTCTGGATTTAGCTGAAGAAATTATTACTCAAAATGTTCTTCCTGCAGATGCTGATGCAGGCAATACACTTAAAGTAAAAGTTCTCCTTGCGCAAGGAAAAGTAACTGAAGCTACACAAGCTGCTGCTACAATCAGCACTGATAATGGCGTAGCACAGCAAGAAGTAGAGAGAGCATTTTATAGTTATGCTGAAGATCAGCTACGACAACGAGAGGGAGATATTAAGAAACTTCAAAACGAAAAAGCAGCAGAATTGCAGGAAAAATCCGGTGTCTGGGATTATTTAGATTTCTTTGGTTATTTTGAAGGTGGAGTAGCAATTGAAGCAGCTATATCTCTTGCTGACGATCCAAGAAATTTATGTTATACTGTTCCCGTTCCCGGCGCTTGTCTTTTTGCTAAATTAGTTCCAGAAACAAAAATCTTTGGCTCTGTTGCAGAATCTGATGTGAAAGCAGCCGAAGGAGTTATCTTAAACGATCCGCGAATTATTGCTCTTAAAGAAAATGAAGCTTTTCAATCTCTTGATGGATTAGAAAGGGAGAGAGTGAAAACACGTTCTGCTATTCTTAAATTACAACTGGCTAAGGAAGGGAAACTTATAATTCAGAAAGAAGGAGAAAAAGTTTCTTTTTATGAAGTTATCAATGAAATAATAAAACCTCCTGAAAAAGCTGAGACAGTAAAAGACGATACAGGAAAAGTACTTGGTATATATCAACAAGAACCAGATCTTCGCCTTCCCCAATTACGCCTTCTTCAAGCTCAACTTCAAGGACAGGAAATTACTTCCGACTTGCAAGCTGAAGTCGCTTTTGACAATATCAGAATCAAAAAAATCTTTCACGAATCTGAGTCGAGCGAAATAAAAGCTGAATTAAACACTTTAGTTCAACAGTTTCCTCAGACTGCACGAGGAACACAAGCTAAGCAGGAAGTAGATTCCCTCTCTACCCGTGCTGCCTATTCTGTCGTTGATGCCGAGACCTTAGAACAATATGGAGATATTGGCATCCAAGTTGCTGGCATCACCAATTTTATTCCCGTAACAACGGCTGCCAAAGCACTTCGCTATGGAGGAACAGCACTAAAAGCACTCCCCTCCATTCAACGAGCTCGTATTGCTATTGAAGCTTCTGACATTTTTGCAAAAATTGCACCTAAACTTATTACTATTAGTGAGAAGGTAGCTCCAGTAGCTGCAAAAGTAGGGAGAGAAGTTTTGAGTGGTGGAGGATTAGTCTTCAAACCTATAACTGTTCCTTTCCGTGTTGCTGGTGATCTCATTGATCCCGTAGGAAAAGTATTGAGAAATAATGCTGATAATGCCGCTGCGGCCTTACGTCAAACACAGAAAATTGCCTCAGGACCACAAGATATTAACCTCGTTATTGCCGCCCAACGAGCAGAAGATGCTCAAAATGGATATCGAGCTTATCAACTAGCTAAGAAAAATGTTGGCATTGGAAAAGTTAAGACCGTTCTTGGCGATATTCTTGGAGAATCTGTCTTCACGCTCGGTAAGAAAAGTTATCGCGAAAGTGTTGGTGTATTACGAAGCGTCAGTGATGATTATCTTAAAGCTCTTAAATTAAATGCTCCTGATCTTCTTGAAAAACGCGAAGCCTTGTTCAAAGCCGCAAAAGCTGTTGAAGATAATGTTTTTTCCTATGAAAATCTCTGGGAGCAGGCCATTAAGAACAAGCAAGAAGTAGCGACGGGAACAAGAGCCTTGGTCCTTGCAGAAGGAGTATCAAGAGACGGACAGCGGTTAGACCAAGCACTTGATAATCTCGCAGACTTAAAACGTCAGCTTGATGAGGAAATATTAGAGAAAGAAGTTATCAATTTAGGCGATCTTGGCGAAGATGCCCTTCGCGGTGATCGTGCTGCTGTAGAAGCAAAAATTACTTCCTTATCACCCGAACAGCAACAACTTGTTCGTGACCGTTTTAATGAAGTGCAGGATATTTTACAGAGGCATGGAATTTCTGGAGAAGATTTAATCAAAGCTAGAAAACAAGCACTTGAAGGACTTTCTGAAGCCCAAGATGCTAGTCTAGCTGCAAAAGCAGAAGATGTCGTTGCAGATTTGGCAAGACAAAACGAAGGAGGCGAAGGGTTAATACTCCCTACTGCCACTTCAGAAAGTGCAGAAGCGGCTGCCTTAGCAGCAAAAGTAGAAGCACCTTCAGTACCTGCACCCATTGATAGAACAAGAGCCTCAACACTTCACGATTCCTTAGAAGAAAACCTTCTTGGAACACGTGCCGAAAGAGTTCCATTGCCAGAAGAGAAACCATCCTCGGCAGTTATTTTCAGAAGGACATTTGAGCAAGGAGAAGTTCCTTCCCCAGCCTTAACAGAAGAAGCAAGAAAAGCTATTGATGACGACCTTGCCGCTTTCCTACGTGAACCAGCGCCAACTCCTGCTGAAGTAGACGCTGTTGTGCCAAAACTTAAAGGCGAATCATTATTTACTGATGTAGCTTTAACTAAAGAAGATTTTCTCAAAGCAAAACAGCCAAACCTCAATAAACTGCATCGGGAATTACAGCACGGCGATGTTTTAGAAATTCAAAGTAATCTTTACGTTGTTTCTCGGAATGGCGATGAAGTTAATGTTCAGTTGATAGACTTTGCGAATCAAGGAAAGGCAGGGAAGAAATTAGTGCCAGACAATGTTGCCCTCTCCAAGATATGTGGTTCATCAGTAGTAGGAAAGGCTATCGCTGGCGCCTGTCCCGCGGAAAGCATTGAAAATTTAATTGAATTAAAGGCTATTAAAATCACCAAAAAAGGAGAACAACTTTCAAATGTTGACGATCCCGTATCAGATGTTCTTAATTTAGTAAAGAAAAGGATTAGAGAAGGACAAATAAGGAAAGAAGCAGACGTTATTGATTTTGAAACAGCACGAAAAGCACAACAGGTAACGAAACTAGAAATTAGTCCATCGATTTCCTCTGAAGTTGAAAAATTAAAACTTTATCATGACCAGCAGCGTGACTTATTAGAAAAAATCATTGCCAACTATCCTACAGTAGAAGTGCAAAGAGGGGCCGTAGCACGCCTCACAGGAAAAGCGGGTGAGGGGACACGAGGTATCGTTTTTGAAGGAACAATTGAAGGAATCGAAGAAACTCTTGTCTTCAAAGCAGCAAGAACAGAGGGGATTGGGAAAAAAAGACTTTTTGACACTTTTGAGTCACGAGTCAATAATATTTTTGAGGAATATATCACGGCAGTTGGAGCGTGCACTACGCCGGCACCGCCCTTGCCTTGCCCAAAGTATTATGGTATTTACGAAATTGATGGTGTTCCTTATCTTGTATCGGAAAAGATCGAAGGAACGCACTTTTTTGATTTAAGTAATGATGAAAAAGCACGATATTTCACATCAGAAAAAATTGAACAAGCACGAGAAGATTTATTTCGAGCTGCAGAATCAGGATGGGACGCAGAGGATTTACAAGGAATGGTTATTAAAAAAAGACAAATACTTAATGGTAGAGAGTACAAAGAAGGGGACTTAATTTTTGTTGATTTTTCCGATTGGAACAATCGCGGACCTAATTTTGTTGATTATGAAAAGAGGGTCGATGATAACATTTACTCTGCTTTTGAAAGTCGATTAGAATATGTAGAATTGGCAAGAAAAAATGCAGAGAAATACCCTGTTACAAATGATGCTGCCAATTCTATTGCCACAGCCAATAGCGACGATTTCGAAAAAGTTCTAAAGACTTTTGGAATTGATAATAACGCAGCAGAATATATTGCGAGAGATTCTTCTCATAGAGTTGAAGATCTCTTTGTTTTGGGGATAAATCCTAATGAAGTTGCACAAAAGCTCCCCAGACGAGTTCAGGGACAAGCCGATGTTATCCCTTTCTCAGTGCCAGAAGCAGTGAAAGCAGAAGGACCGTTAGATCAAATCGTAGATTCTGCTCTTATTAATGATGAAGTTGTGGATGTAAATAGAGTGAATGCTGGAAGCGCACTCCCTGAGGCACAATTGCCAAAAATTTCACCTGAAGAAACAACGGCAATCATAGACAGACCACGCCCAACTCTCGACGAATTGCAAAACAAGGTGCGGCCACCGGAACCTGTTTCGGAAGAAGTTTCTAAAGGACAACTTGTTGGCTCAGAGCCTAAAGCTTATGCTGAATTTGTTAGCCAAACAGCGAAAAATGATGGCAAGAGACTCGTTCAACTTGATGTGGGAGCCGGAAAAGAAACTATTCCTCTCGAACAAATTACAGATAAAGCTTTTGTTGAAGAATTAAAGCGTCTCGGTATTATTGACGCCCAAGCACGAGAGCTTCAAGTGCAGCGCTTCACACCAGGTGCTTCTAAAGGGATAGCCTATGAACACTTACAACGAGTTCGTACTGCCCGCCTTGGTGAAAAAGCCAGTTCTGAAAAACTTCTGATTGAAGAGCTTAATCTCTACCAAACTCTAAAAATAGAAGGAGCCAACGGGAAAAACTATTACGTAAAAGTAGGATTTGACGATGCCATAACCACTCTTACTTCAAGCATTAGTGATGGGGTGCGAAGACATAAAGCATCAGAAGGGTTACTACGTAACCTTGATGTGCTATTATCAGATGGTTCTTCTTATTCTTTAGGACAAGTAGTTCCTGAGACAAGATCTATAAAAACAAAAGACGGCATTTCCCTTGTTTTTTCAGAAGAAGTTCCAGAGTATCACGCCTTAGGCAAGGAAGACCTAGATCTAAAATTACAGAATTTTATAACTGAGCAAAGAGCCGCAAATGCAGAGGAAGCCGCGACTTTCCTTTCACCAGCAGAAATTGCCCGTTTAGAAGATGAAATCCGTTTTCATCTCGTGTTTAATGTCGCCACAAGCACTACTGATGTAGAATTGGGTATTGCTAGAGCAAATGGAAAGTTTCATATTACAAGAATTGACGATGAATTATTTTTGAGCGGATTTACCTTGCCAGGAAGGCGTTATTTCTCCCCTCATTTGCTTAATGTTGAGAAGGTTTCTTCCAATGATCTTATTCGCGCCGGTATAGATGTCGGGAAATATCGAAAAGCTGACGGAAGCTTCAACGTTGATTTGTTTCAAAACGATTTTCAGCATCACTTGAAATCAATACAAGCTATTTTTGAAGGCGACGCCTTAGAAGTGAGGAGATCACTTCAACAAGCTGGATACTCCTCTCAGGAAATGGAAGTCATTATCAATGAACTGCAGTTAAGAAATAAAAATCTGGAGCAAAAAGTCCAAAAAATTGTTAATACTGAGGAAGGAAAAGCGATCATTACACCGGATGGACGGGTGTTATCAAGGAGTGAAGCTCTTGAAGATAAAGAACTGAGAGGACTTCTTATAAAACGCTATGAAGATCCGCTTCTTAAAATCACTTATGTAGATCGTTTTCTTGAAGCTGATACGGCCTTAGCTGAGATAGCCCGTCGTAATGAAGACATTAAAGAAATACTTGCTTCTGTTAAGAAAGCTGACAGTTCCCTTGTTTCCAAAGAACAGTTTGACATCATTATCAACGAGGCGAGAGGTCGAACTAAACCCCTTTTAGATGATGTCGTTGATCTTCCCTTTGAGAACGCAAGGCTGCTTCGTGATGAAGTTTTTTCAAGCCTTCCCCTAGAACAGCAAATTAAGCAGTTCGAAAAAAAGCTTGAAAAAGGAGACGTTATCGTTATTGAAGGCAAAGAATATACTATAGAAGAACGCGGTTTCTTATTCTTTAAGAAACGATATCTTACTTCTCTCGATGAACAAACGGGAGCATTGCAGCGTCGGTTGCTCGTTCCAACCAATGCAGAGAAAGATAAAATTCTTGCTAAAGGGTTGCCGAAAGACACAGAAGATGTAGAATCTCTGGAGGATCTTCTACTCAATGAACAACGTCAAGCGCAGCGTGCTGGATTTAAAGTAGAAGATCTTTCCGATCTAAAAAAAAGTGAAATTGAGAGAAATGTTGCTGTCGATCAAGATCTCGTTGATGATCTCGCTTGCGATTGTGGCGCAAGAGCTGTAGCTGGTGGCGCAATTGTAGGATTAGCTTGCGGTTGTCCTCTTCCTCGTCAATTCGCTGTCTCGCCAAAAGACATTACTCCCGGCGATATTGTTCTTGTAAAAGCAAAAGATGGCCGTTTCCTCCGCGGACGATGGGGACGCGGTTCTGATAAAACAATTTTCTTACATGATGAGCAAGGTCTTGTTCAAGTTGCTATGAATCAAAATGAAATTGACCTTTCAACTCTGGAAAAGATTCTTCCCGGAGATTCTATTATTGTTTATGCTGATGATGGTAAAAGTACTATCGGTAAGTTTGAAGGATTTGAAGGATCGTTTCTGCACATCACTAACTCTGATGGTGAAAGGCGGGTTTTAAATCCTGCTGAAGCCAGCTTGAATAGGCTAGAGAGACTAGTTCCAGGTGATATTGTTACCATTAAAAATAAAGAAGGAGATGTTGTTTATGGAAAGTTTCGGGACTTCACAGACGACCATAACTTACGAGTTCGTGATGAGAAAGGCGTATTGCACGTTTTCCATAAAAATTTTTATGACTTATCAAGCATTAAAAAATTATCACCAGGAACGCCAATATCTGTTGTAACATCCGACGGCTTAAAAGTCGGCGAGTTTGACGGTTTTAAAAGCGTTTTTCTCAGATTTCGTGAAAAATCTGGAAAGACCTTCCTTGTCGACCCTGACGAATATCGAACTTTAAAAGTTCTCCCCGATATTCCCTCTTCTTCAAAAGTTGGGACGCGCGAACAGTGGCTGGCATTATTAGAGGAGCGAGAACTAACTAAAGCTAAACAATCCGTAGAAACAGCTGAACCTTCTAAAGCCATAGAAATAATTCCTAAAACAACAATCGCTCTTTCTAGAGAAGAAAAGTTTGCCATAAGAGCAGAAGTTGAAGTACGCGAAGGCCGTATCCTTCACTCCGGAACCGTGCTTGAAGATACCGGGGAAACGTTAAAGATTGAAGATAAACGTGGAAAGATTCAGACCTTTAGAAAAGATAAAGTAACGATCACCAGAAAATCTGATAGCTCACCCTGTTCCCTCGCCGGAAGCGCGGTTGCCGGCGCTGCTCCGTGTCCCATAACTCCGCAATTATTAGATGTTGGTCCAAAACCAATCGTTGTAAATTCTGAAAAAGGCATAGAACAGTTAACAGAAGGGGTACGAATTTATAGAATAAATAATAATCCCCTTGATGGTTTTTTTGTTAGTGAGAGTCCAGTAAAGGTTGTCTTACAAGATAAAAATAATAAAGCCATTTTTTATCATGTAAGTAAAGAAGGTCTTACCGAAGACCAACTGAGAGTTATTCGTGAAGCTAAACCAATTCCTGTCTCAAAACAAGCAACGATACGAGACACGATACGAGACGTTTCTCCAACTCCCGTTTCAGGCACGATTGTTGACATTTCTCAAGTTCCAGAAAAAGCCCCTAGGAGAGAAGTAAAAATTCTGGATCATGAAATTGTTCAATTCACTTCGACAAACAGCATACAAACAGGTAGGGTTGTCAGGAGAACAGACGATTTAGTGTTTATTGAAAAACCAGATAAAAATATCTTTGTTATAAACGCTAATGAATATTTTCAAGCAATTAAAGAAAAACAAGACTTAAAAGTTTTGAGAGATGGTCGGGTACAGATTAAAAGCTCTGATGGAAAAATCTATGAAGGAACTTTTCAGGGCCAGTTTCGAGGTCGAATTTACATCAAAACAAATAATGGCGATTTAACAAATTTTCCTGCAGATCGCTTTGATAAAGATCTCGTTACTGATTTACGCCGCTCTATAGGAGAAATTGTAGAAATGCCAGAATCTATTTCCAAACGTCCTTTGCTTGCCGAGGAATGGGCTTTAAAGTTGCCACGAGACTCTTCAAAAGAAAAAACACTTCAAGATCTTCTTGACACTTTCAATGAAGGAGAAATCTTACACTTCGACGGCAAGCCTTATTATATTACGCAAGAAAGCACGGGAATTCTCCGTTTTGTCGGTTTAGGGAAAAAGAATCGTTATCTCACTTCCCTTGATCCTGTAACCGGAGAGCTTGAAAAACGTTTGCTTGTTTTAACAAAAGAGCAGCGTGCAACTCAATCATTATCGAAACTACCCCCAAGAATTGGTGGCGTTGAAAGTTTGGAAGAAATTCTAACTTCCCCCCAACGTAAAGCTGTTCGCACTAATTTGGTCGTAAATAACATTAAAAATCCCCAAATGGAGTTAGAACAAGCGCGTCATACGTTTCATACCCCCTTAAGTTCAGAAGAAGGGCGTACTATCCTGGAGCGGGTTATTGGTGTGAGACATTTTGAAAATCTTGATGACACAAAAAAAGCCAGTTTACGCCAGTCTGAGGTTTTTGTTGGAGAAGGCGGTGAAGGGATAGTTGTAAGTGTTCCTACGAAGCTGCAACAACAATATGCTCTTGGTGGAGAAGCAGTGATTAAAGCAGGTATAGGCATCATGCCTCTCCATGAACAGGCAGCTCTTTTAAATCGGTTGGCAAAAAGAGGAATTGCGCCTCTTGTTTTTTCTTCAGGCGACGATTTTTATATTGCTGAGCGTATCCTGGGAACACGTCTTGAAGAGATTGACATAAAAGCCTTTACTTTTGTGGAAAAACAAACACTTGCCGAAGAACTGCGTCGTGTGGCTAGAATCTTAGAAGAAGAAAATGTTAAGATTGTAGACTTTCATCTACCTAATCTTATAATGACGCCGCAAGGTGAAATTAAATTAATTGACGTTGGAGCAGCACGTGTTTTAACCGATGCAGAGAGAGAAACATTCTATGAAAGAAAAATTAGAGAAATTTTAAGGTTAGAATAACCAAAAAGTGTTTCACCCTGTCCAATAGTAGGTAATACAATCGTTGGTCAAGTTCTTTGCACAGGAACAGAACCATTAGAAATAGTTACCGATAATTCTATCATAGAAGAAACTAAATCAAGAAATCCTAAGATAAAATTACTTAAAAGTAATGAAGAAAATGAACAAGAAAATAACTAAAATATATCTACCCTTTCCTAAACTCCCCTGCCGTATCAATCAACTCTAAATGCCCTAAAAATAATCCTCGGCAGCAATATCTCTCTAACCCTAAAGAATCAAGAACTTTCTTGAGATTTTCTCCTTTCTCTCGGCGCTCATTATACTCTTCCCAGAGATGTCCTACAGGCTTGCCGCAACTAAAACAGCGTATCGGTATAATCATAGCTACTTCGACCTTGAGGTTTATTTATAAACATTTCGGGGCTCAAGAGAAAGCTTTAAATATTAGTTCTTATATAAGTATATATAAGATGGTAGAATTAACAGTATTACACAGTCCAACCCTAGAGTCCGTATTGATGGTAGAAAAAGCTATCCAAAAATACAGCCAAGAATGTGGTAAGTATCAGCTTTGGAAAAAATTACCTAAGAGAATGATGTATCAAACCTTCCAGGTAATTTTAGACTATCTTGAACAATCCGGAAAAATAATTATAGATAAAGAAGGATGTATTATTTGGACTTTTAACCAGGAAAGAATAAAAAGATTAGTCAAAGAAAGTTTAATGGTACGATGAATAAACAAACCAACGTTGCTTTTATCACCCAGAAACTCAAAGAACAATTTGAAGATCTAAAAAATGGAAAGTTTGAAGATAAACAACTTTACCAGTTTATTGGCAGAGCTATTGATGACTTAAAACAGAATCCTCTCTGTGGCATAAAGATTCCTAAGAAATTATGGCCGAAGGAATACATCCAAAAATATCACCTTACAAATCTCTGGAAATATGACCTTCCCAATGCCTGGAGATTGATTTACACCATAGAAAGTGATGAACTAAAAATTGTTAGTATTATTCTAGAATGGTTCAATCATAAAGATTATGAAAAAAGATTTAACTATTAAGAACTAAAAATAAACTTTTATCTATAACTTTTCTGTCTTTTCGCTCGTGCTTTACTATCATTCGGTTTGCGTGTTTCTTTCCTTCGTATGTCTGCAACAAGTAATAACCGATCGTATTCTTCAAAGACAGTCTTAAGTTTCCCGTCATGCTGTACTAAAGCTCTCGCCATTGCTAAGCGAATTGCATCTGCCTGTCCTTGAACCCCTCCACCCCTGACTTTTACGGCAATATCAACGTCATTGGCCGCATCCCCCGCTAACAATAACGGTTCCCTCATTCGCAACTGTGTTTGCAGATCGGCATACATTGTTAGATACTGTCCGTTAATGGTGACTTTTCCTTTACCTGGCTTTAGCGTGGCCCTGGCAATGGCTTTCTTTCGCTTTCCTTGGGTATTGATTACTTTCATTGTTTTCCACCAATATGCCTGCAAACTTCTCCCACAGTCACATACTTCAACATTGGCAATTTACTAACTGAAGCTTTATCATTCACAATTAATTCTTTTTCCCTGAATTCTGCGGGGATTCCCTTATAACACATTACTCTCTTAAATGCTTCCTTTCCCCGCATCGTTTTCCAGGGAAGCATTCCTCGTATTGTCCGCCGTACGTATCGATCTGATACTCGATGAAGCTTGGCGCTCTTCAGGGGATATGCTTTTCTCTCCCGCCGCTCTAACTGCAGTGCAAAAGTGTTAAATTTATCACCGCTAATAACTACTTTCTCACAATTTACGACTCTCACTTCTTCACCTAGCAGGATCTCTTTGGCCACGATGGTCGCCAACCGTCCCAGGATCATATTTTCTCCATTATAAATTTTCATTTTTTTATCCGATAATACGCACTTTTTTTCCTTCTGGATTTTGTTCAAGCAATTCAAGAATAGTCAACACTTTCCCTTTTGCTTCCTCTATTTTTCGTTTTGCCTCAGCTGAAAACGTCCAAGCCGCCACCGCTACTTTTTTATGCAAATCACCAACACTCAGCACTTTTCCTGGAACGATGATAATTTCTCCCTCACGAGCATAGCGGTCAATTTTGTAAATATTAACAACTCTCCTTTGACGTGATGGTTTTGCTAAATCTTCTGCTACCTGCTTCCATAATGGGCTTTTTCGCGCTTTTGCATCTAGCTCGAAAAGCAATAATTGCAATTGGTAATTCGTAGGACCAGTTCGCTTCATTTTAGATGCTCTTCTCCATTTCCTCTATTTTTGCAATTAAAATTTCCACGCTCTGCTGAAGAATCTCCTTACAGCTTAATTGCCCCCAGCTTTCCAGTGTAAAAAGAATGTTTTCTGAATATTCCAGAGTGATCCCTTTGTCCAGCTGGGCATAATATTCTAGCAACTGCGAATCATAAATTTTATCTTCATTGACATGCAACTTACTGCCACTAAGGCTGAATACACCATCAGTACAGTTCTTCATTACCTTCTGGGGATCTTCAACTTTTCCTACTTTTACCAGTGGCTCTTTTTTGTAGAAAGCAACTCCCGGCGCCCATTTGGCATGATTTTCTCCTTTTCCCATTACTGCCCACATTGTAATATCGATTTTTTGTTTCGGCAACAATTTCACAATAGGCATTTTAGGATAGACAAAAGTACATTTTGGATCCGCACTTTCCGCTTGTTCCGCATAAACATAACCTTTTCCTGACGCTTTTAATTTAAGCTGCACCGTGCAACGGGCGCTTCGTTCCTGCACTTCCATTTCATTTTCTGGCAAGCGGTAACTTTTCAAATCAGTTTTAATGGGAATAAGCCCTAAGCGCAAGGAAAGCATTTCATCATACAAAGCCGAAGTATTTTCTTTTATTTCCAGATCTTCTACAGCTAAGGTTACCACTTCTTCAATGATGAGACGACGAATCGTGTTGGCAAAGGTTTCATCACTTCCCTTGATAATAAAGCTCAGCTTATTTTTCTTTTTCTCTTCCTTAATTTTTTCTGCTTTTATAACCATTTTATACCCTTCTTCCTCTTCTTCCGCCTTTTATTCGGCAGCCATTATGTGGTTCAGGAGTGACTTCTTCAATTTTTCCAATTCGCATCCCAACTCTCGATAGCGTTCTAATGGTCGCTTGAGCTCCTGGGCCGGGAGTATTTGGGCCATTATGCCCACCCTTGGCTCGAACTTTAATGTAAAGACCATTAATTCCTTTCTCGCGGCAGATTTCTGCCACTTTTTTTGCACATCCCATGGCTGCGGTGGGAGAACTTTCTAATCGGTCTGTTTTTACCATTTGCCCGCCACTGGCTCTGGCAATAGTTTCTGTACCCGTGATGTCTGTCACGGTTACAATGGTATTATTATAAGTAGAATAAATATGTGCTATTCCCCAGCGTATGGGCGGCATGCGCTCTTGCGAACTTGTTCTTCCTTCCCGGGGAAATTCCCTTTCTGCCATTTTTCTATACTTTCAAGAGAGCTTCTTTCTCTTCTTCCTCCTTGCTTTTGATCTCTTTTTTTACCACAATTTTTTTCTTTTCTTTCTTCTCCTCTTCAGGTTTTTTCTCTTTCATTGCTACCCTCTCAGGATGTGTTTCTGCAACAAAAGAAGAACTCGGTTTAAAAGTAATTTTTCCTTCTTCTTCTAAAGAAACGAGATATCCCGGAGAAGTTATTTCTTTATCTCCGATACGGATGTGTCTATGCACGATTAACTGACGCGCTTGTCCCACGCTTCTGGCTAAGTTATTTTTATGCACCAGGCTCTGGAGTCGCCTATCTAAAACATGAGGCAACTTGAGCTCTAAGATGCCATCCAATTCTGCATTGAGGGGAAGCAAGCCTAACTTCTGCAATTTAGACATAATTTGCCCTTTCTCCTTTTCTCCTTGTTTTGTTTTACGGGCGATTAACGACTTGGCCATATCTTTATATTTCTTAAGGAAAGAACTGGCAATAAGAATTTCTTTTCTATTTTTAAGACCATACTCCTTCCTGACTGTTGTATATAACTCAATATCAGTTCTAATCCAAGGGTGCATCGGAGTTGAGTACTTTTTTCTAAATTGTTTTGGATCTCCCATCTTTACTTCTTATCTTTCTTGTCCTTTTTATCAGACCCTCCTTTTTTATCGCCTTTTTCCGCTGTTGGTTCCAGCTTCTTCTTTACAACACCAACAACTTTTCCTTTCATTTTTCTGAAGTTTGACCGTGTACGTTGCCCTCGAACCGGCAGTCCACGTTGATGTCTCATTCCACGCAACGTTTTAATTTTCTTGAGACGTTTAAGATCATTATCTTGATTAAAGTTAAGTGAACCGCTGAGAAAGTGTTTGTCTTCTCCCGTTTCACAATCCCTTTTTCGATTAAACATCCAGGAAGGAATACCTGCTTTGAGCGGCTCCATTACTGCCATATTTAGACGAGAAATTTCCGCATCAGAAAGATGTCCTGTCTTCATCTGTTTTTGAATTGAAGATACAGCGCATACCGCATCCGCAAAATTAATTCCTATTCCTTTAATTCTTGTGAGCGCAAAGCGTATTGGTTCCTCGCCAGGAAGATCAACATTTGCAATACGTATAAGATGCCTGAATTCGCCTTTATTTTCTTCTTGTACCATATTCTATAAACAATATTGCCGAGAACTTACATCTAGTAGTCCTAAAGACGCGTGAACTCGGACTTTTTTCTATTTGGGAAGAAGGTTATTTATAAAGGTTTTGGCGAATAAAAATTTAGGATGGTATTTTTTATAAATACTTCACTTATTTTCCTTTTCAAAATCCTCGGGAGGTCTTACAATATGGCATTACAATTTCCAGGCTATGAAAGTCTTGATAAAGGTGTTTATGTGCGAGATAGTGGTACCATTGAAGGTATTGCTCTGAAAGGAGTTTTAAAAGTAGAAAGATTTGTGGAAGTAAATGAGCAAGCCGTTGTTGACTATCTTCAAAGAGAAGCGGCAGTTGCTTTCCGTAAGCCAAATTTAATACTTCCCGGGGGGATGACGGCTAGCTTTGGAAGTGATACGTCTGATGTACAAAAAGCGCTTAGAGCCTTGCCTTCAAAAGTTCTTAATGATCTAAAATCTGGCCAAACTGATTGTATCCAGTTCATTCGAAGCAATACTCCAGCCAGAGCTTTAAAAGAAGGAGAACAGCCAAACCATTATGTAACGATAAAATATAATATTGGAATACCTGCGACAGCAGAAGGAAAAATTGATGAAACCACAGCACAAAAGATATTATTATCACCACAGATAATAAACCAGCATCTATTCCTTCGTTATACACTTGACGGCGAAAATTTACCTCCCAGAGAAACCATGAACCATCTTCTGAGAAGAGGAACCTGGGGTGATCCACAAGTGATCATAGATCCAGCTAGGTATGATTGTTCTTTAGCGCTCGAATTGCAGGCCACAGTTTATGATGCATTAAAAACAGCAGGAGTAGAAGATCTTCCTAATATCTCCCAAAAAGTTCTGGAGAGCGTTTCATTACCGCCTATTGAAACTTTAATGCAAAGTCTTATGATGGCTTCAATTCAGCATCAGCAGTTAAAGAGAGGTGATTCTCCTTCGGCCTTAAGCGATTTGTTAAAGGGTGGTAAGAAAGGTAAGGGGAGATAAAATCAAAGAGAAGATAAAAGACTTCGATTTTGAAACTCAGAAAATTGACGAATTGAGAAAAGTACGAAACGAAATCAATCACGGACGATTAACCATCAAGAAAGATTACCTCGAGAGAAATGAACTGGAATTTAAGAACATCATTAAACGACTGAAAGAAGAACTGGAAAAATAACACTCTCCCCAATGTTTACCTCGTTATTAAAATTAAATGTTTCGTTACAAATGGAGAATTCACTTTTCCTCAAACTTTCCCTCTTCCTTTTCGTGTAAATATCTTCTCCATTTACTTAAAGTATAATTAACTGGATTCTTAAGTCTTTTACACCATTCGGCATTACAAGCTACACCCAGCGTTTTATAATACGCCTCATTATCACAGTTGGGAGGCAGTTTATCTCCAGGTTTAAAATTATAAAGTTGTCCTTTAATGTAAACTTCTCGCAAAGGCTCTCTATTTTTCTCTTTGTTCCATTTTTTCAATAATTCGTTTATTTCACTTTTATTCCAGCCAATCTTGCCTAAATAATTCATCAGACAAAATACAGATCGTTTTTTCCCATCTTCCATTCCCCCTAACATTTTTTTCATACAGGGAGGAAAGAATTCTTCTTTAATTGGTGAAGAAATTTCCAACTCTTCAAACTTCTTTGGGATTTTTCCTTCATCTTCTCTTTCTTTTTCTACTTTAAAGTCCAAGGCTTGCAACAATAATCTTCTTGCGCTCTCCATTTTTACATTTCGTTCTAGAAACATAAACATTGGCGTCAACACCGCTTCTGGCCTGGCCATTTCTTTTGTAAATTCCATTATTTTATGCGGGTCAAGAGGCAAACTCACCAGTCCTGACTTCTCATGTAAACTATAGGGCATTCTATAGAGATGCCGTGAAGCCAGAAGCACGGTGTCAATTTCCAAAAAAGCACCAACGTTCAATTTGGGAATGTTATCACCTAAAACTGTCGTTTCATAGCGAATAATTTCTTCTTCCGGCAGGTTCACTTTTTCTTTTATCGCCGAGAAATTTCTTTTTTCCAAGGCGAGAATTCTCTTCCTCAACTCTTCTTTAATATTTTCTTTCACATACCATGCCATTTTTCGCGGCGCTTCAGGAAATAAATCTTTCATTTCTGCCTCTCCCACTTGTTTCGGAAAGGCTTCAAAAGGAATTCCAATATGGAATCCTTTATTTCCAGAAAATTTCACTGAAAAATCACGCACTTCACAATATTCCAAGAATTTAACAATTAAATCTGCACAAATTTTGCTATATTCTATGAACGCGCAATCTATATCTAATACCAAATCCCAGCCGCAGCGCAGCTCTTCCAGTTCTTTCTTGCTCGTAGAATTGCTTATAGCCAGCGGATTTGACCATAACTCTTCGCTGGCATGAAAAGAAGTTAAACCGCGCCGGGCTAATTCAAGGACATCCTGTGGATACATCAAAATATCCGGCCTTTTGCCAAAAATCTCACCGAAGCGCATGCCAATTTCTTTATTTTTTGCATGTTCAATTAACACTTCTTGAATATCTCGTCGCTTATAGAAGCGCAGGCAGGTTCCTTTGTCTAACATCTAATTTCAACACTCTGAGACTTTAAAATGTTTTTGGGAAAGATTTATAGGTCTAGATATTTTTCAGAACATTAAACTCGCTATAAACCAAAAGATGAGCCTAAAGAAAGGAATGGTGATGTTTTTCTTAATTCTCCTATTTATGACTTTAGCTCTTGCTGTCCATCAAAATCGCGATCTTGATGGAACGCCAGGACTTACTCTTTCTGATTTCAGATCTCTGATAAAACACCTTATTGGTGTAACTCTTCTTACGGGAAATTCACTTCATAATGCTGATACTGATCAAAGTGGCGTTGTAAACAGAAATGACGCTGTTATTCTCTTGAATGAAATGGTTGCTGTCGGCTCGCAAATTCCTTCTTCAGATCCTTCCTCAAGCTCCTGCCCACCTCGTCAAGAACCTGATCCGCGCCTAAGCTTCTTTCTTGGCCGTCCCAGTACCACGGGAGGAAATTTAGGCGGTATAACTGGCGCAGATGCCAGATGTCAGCAATGGGCTGAAGCGGCAGGAATACGCGGTAAAACCTGGCGCGCTTATCTTAGTGCAACACAAGGCGGTCCTAACAACGGCCCTCTTCATGCTCGGCATAGAATTGGTCAAGGACCATGGTACAATTCTCAAGGCCTCACTATTTCTCAGGGAGCGCAAACTGTAGACTTGCTTCACGAACGCGGCATTGTTAGTTCTGAAATTCTCACCGAATGCCGTCAACCTGTGGTGTATAATCAACAATTACCACCAATTCAACGTGATCATGATATTCTTACTGGATCCAATCGCTTTGGCTACTTACGAGGGTGGCAGGATTCCGATGGTGATGCAGGCTCTCAACCTTTACAATTTATAGAATTTGAAGTAGGAATAGGTTTCACTTGCACTGACTGGACTGATGGTGGCTCAGGTAATTTCCAAGGTTGGGTCGGTCATACAGATTGGAATCCAAACCAAGGGGAAGATACCTGGAATGATGCTCATGCCACTCTTGATTTCTCAACGACGGAATTATACGAAGGAAATCGCCCTGCTTGCAGTCAAATGGGATTACAAGGAACGGGAGGGCAAGGAAGAATTTATTGTTTTGCCCTAAATTGATCTCTCCATTCTTTCCACAACTGCTGTACACTCTTCTGTAATATAGGATGCATCAGTGTAGGAGCAATTTCACAGAGCGGTTCTAACACAAAAGCCCTTTCATGTAATCGAGGGTGGGGAATGACTAAAGTAGTTTCATTGACAATTTTGTCTTCATAAAACAAAAGGTCTAAATCAATGACTCGTGGTCCATTTTTAATGCTTCTTTTCCGTCCTAGTTGCTGTTCTATTTTCAACAAAAATAACAATAACTCTTGAGGCGATAACTCTGTTTCCATTTCTGCTACAGCATTTAAGAAATCAGGTTGAGGCGAATATCCAACTGGTTTAGTCTCATAAAGAGAAGACTTCGAAATCATTCTTACTTTCTCAAATAAAAGATCCAGAGCCTTGGCAACGTTCTCCTCTCTTCGGCTTAAATTTGAACCAAGACAAATAAAGACACGCGCCATGACTAAAAAATCTTAGAGATCTGCCACTGCACTCTTAAACTCTTCTGCTTTTTTCTGGAGATTCTTCAAAGCTTCTTTCAGTGCTTTTCGTGGTTCTATTCCCTTTGTTTGAAGTAGAAATTGTGGGATACCAATAAGGGGATGATCGACACGGTAAGCAATGATATCTACCCCTTTCACTTTAAGAAGTTCATTCTTTAACGCATTACAAAAAGTATGTGTTTCTCTTTTTAATTGAAAAACAAACTTGGTGTTAGTCTCCTCCAGAACTGTTAAATCCATTTTTTAATATTTTATCCGCAGATTTATAAATGTTATGCCAAAAATCAACGTCTCCACAGCGATTTTCTCTGGTTATCATTCCCTGAACATTCCAGCCTTCTGGCCTGTTCAATCAAGCAATAAAAAAGAAAATATTGTAAAGGGAAAACTTTCCTCACTTCCAGCAGAGCTTCTTTCAGATCCTGAAAGATCCCTTCTTTCCGTTCTTCATTCATAATTGCTGAGTCTACTGCTGCTTCCTGCGCTAAAAGGCGGTGTTCGAAAGGATAATAACAAAAGCCTTCACTAATTTCTCGATCATTTAATCTTGTTTTAACCCCCATCTCTGCTTTTAATAATCTCTCCAACGTCCTTTTCCGATTTGTTTCATATTCAAGGTTAAAATAAACTTTTCTCTCACTATCATTTACACACCATCTTTCAAAGATTCTTTTGTTGTACCTGATAACTTCATAGTCAATGCTCATTATAAAAAGAGAAGGAACTGGAATTATTATAAAAATAATTCTCACAGAATTTTCCCTTTTTGCAATTAGAATCTCACTAACAGTGCCTCTCTCACAAACTCATTTTGAATAAATTTTATTGTTTTTGCTTCTTTTGCCTCCCTACTAAGCACAAGAGCTAGAATCCGGTATCCTTCACTCTGATGCGCTTCTAGTAACATCTCTTTTTTGTACTTTTCATGCCTTGCTAAAACATCATCTTGAGAACGCCTCCATTCTTCTTCCGTTTGAATCTGTACTTCAAAGACCAGCCCAGGTATTAAATCTCCCGTCCAGACAAAACTATGGTGACGTGCTTCATAACCATTACTTTTATGATGGTGATCTATGCTTACCTTATCAAAACTAGGATGATGATAAAGCCGCCGTTCCATTTCCTTCTCGCTTTCTTTATCAACAACAACGCATTTAAAGCCATAAACATCATGAATGTTAACATGCCCTTGCAGATAAGTGCTTTGCACAGAATGAAGCTGAGCGGTCTTACGAGCAATTTTTTCCAGACAGCTTCCTACATCTTTCATACGACCTTTTATATTCATAACCGGCGAAGGAACGTCATCATTTACTCCATATCCTTTACTTAAATTATTTCCTACATGATGTGGATATCGAGGCAACTGATGTTCAAGAAGTTTCGGTCGATCCCCCATTTCTGGGACCAACGCACATAACTGCTCTAATAAAAAAAAAGTATAATAATTATTCATTTCTAAGACTACGACTTTATCAGACACTACAGGAGGGAAAGCAAGGTCTTCAATATCTTCCAAAAGTTGTTCTAATCTTTCTACAGGAACATTAGAAATATATTTAATTCCATTTTGTTCCATTCCAAATTGCAATCCTCTAGCCACCTTCTTCTTTTCTAAAGCCATATTTACAAGTTAAAACACTTATTTTTTCATATAAAAAGAGTCTGACTAATATATTAAATAATCTAAAAAAGAGGAATAAAATATGTCAAAAAGCAGGGTTATTTGTCGACAACCGGCTCTACGTTTTTATTACTGTTTGCAACTTCCTTTTCGGTTTCTCTGCATCTAAAAAATATTCACCGATAGAAATAAACGGCTTCACTTCTTTTTCAATTTTAGAAAGAATTTGCAGACCTAATTCTGTAAAATGAATCATTTTAGTATCATAATTAATCAATTTTTTATTCTCTAAAGTTTCTAAATTTTTATACAAAGCGCGTCGCTGTTTTGTCACGATTCCAGAAAGGAGCAATAGTTCAATAAAAGCTATCTTTGAAGTTTGCACCTGGATTGGTTTTTCTACTAACGGCTGATTCAATTGACGATAAAACATTCCCAACGAATACAAAATAAGACGTTGCGTCTTTGTGATTTTCATCACCTTCTTTAACTCTCATTTCTATAAAAACTTTTGGAAGAAAATATCATCGGTGATTCCACTACTGAACTGACTAAGGAGGTCTTCTTTTTAGGCTCTGTAGAAAATCTCGAAAAAGTCGCCTTGGCCGTAACCTTCGTGCCGCTTTCATATCTTATTTTGAGCGGCGGCGCCTACCAACTGGTCTTACGAATAGCAGTTCTCAGGTTACTTAGTAGCCTAGGCGGCGACTTTTTCTACAGAGCCCTCTTTTTAGAAAAACTTAAAAATAACAGCCCATTAACTATCATTAACAAAATGTAGGTGATGAATATGAAAGTTATTCTTGACAAAAAACCCAAAAATGTTACCCTTATTGAAGGCTTCCCTGGTTTTGGCTTAATTGGAACCATTGCGACTGAATTCTTATTAGAGCATCTCGAGACAGAAAAAATAGGTCTTATTGAAATAGATGAAATTCCGGCTATGATTGCCATCCATCAAAACAAAGTAATTGAGCCTATTTCTATTCACTACAACAAAAAACATAATCTTGTATTAATCCACGCTATTAACATCGGGAAAGATTTAGGTTGGAAAATAGCTGAAGCCATGGTAGAATTAGCAAAGTTGCTGAGCGCTAAACAAATTATTTCCCTTGAAGGTGTCGGTTCCCCTAATGGAGATTCTGGCCGCGTATTCTATTATGCAACCCGTGCTGGTGAAGCAAGCAAAAAGTTAAATGGAATAGCAAATCCTTTAATGGAAGGGATCATTGTTGGAGTAACTGGCGCCTTACTGGCAAAACACCTTGATATTCCTTTAGTCGCCTTGTTTGCAGAAGCACATAGTAATCTTCCGGACAGTAAAGCTGCCGCACATATTATTGAAGCTCTTGATAAATACACTGGTTTGGAAATTGACCCTAAACCCTTACTAAAACAAGCTCAGCTTTTCGAAAAGAAGCTCAAAGACATTATGCAAAAGAGCCAAAAGGCAGAACAAATACAAGAAGAAAAACATCTTAGCTATGTGGGCTAGAAATCTTCTCCTTTAGCGCATGGGTAAAGACGATAAAGAAGCAACAAGGAAAGAACTCGAAGAAAAATTAAAACTGCAGACGGCAGGGGAAAAAAGTTATTTCAATAAACCGCTTTTACTATTTGGCATTATTACTTTTATTACCGGATTAAATCATTACTTTAAATGGTATCCACTACCGGAGATATTTATAGATATTATCCTCATTATTGCTGGATTATGGTTATTTAAACTCGCTTTGGGAAGCGGATTCTATGGTCGGAGAAAAGACCTTTTTAAGAGATATATTTAATAATCTCTGATAAAAAGATTTAAGTTATATAACTTTAGTTTATTATTAATGTATACGCAATAAAAATAAGCAAATAATTTGATCAATCAATAAAACAAAAAGTGTTGTAGAATCTACAACATTCAATCAAAATTTAAAATATAAAAAATAAAAATATTTAGTTAATAACGGAAATTAATGATTTCTATTTTTCATTTGTTTCAAATATCTGCTCTCCCTGATAATTGTAAAATAGCTTTTTTTTTGTAGTTTCCGAAGAGATTTCAAAAAGTATTAAGCAGTGACAAAATGTTTAAGAAGAAAAAGAGATGAAAACTAACCCTGTGTGCTTGGGGGCTTTCCATTTATTTTTTGAAACAAATTTTCATCAATAATTGCCTGATGGCTTCCTGGATAAAGTTTGCCTTTATACTGTACTTTACCTATATAAATCGGATTTTTCACTATTTCGTATAATGTAGAGACGGGAAGAGCAAATTTTTCAGAAATTATTTTGTAGCTCACGCCAGCTTCCCACATTAAAAAAATTTCTTTAACTTTCTCCGCCTCTTCATTTTTTACCACCAACTTCCGATTCTTATAATTATAACCATAAGGGGCTCGATGTAATGCCTCCCCTGCACTAATTTTCTTATCAAAGGCCATTTCTACTCGTTCTTTAACCATCCCTCTCTCTAATTGTGCAAAAACACCAATAATTTGAAAAAAAGCCTCTCCCATGGCCGTAGTAGTATCGATTTGTTCTGTTACAGAACTAAAATTGATATTCTTTGCCTTTAAATCTTCTAAGATAGAGATAAGGTCCTTTAACCGGCGGGAGAAGCGATCAATCTTATACACTAAGAGAACCTGGAACCTCTTTTCTTCTGCATCTTGCAGTAAACTCTGTAAAGCTGGCCTCTTAAGTGTTCCTGCAGAAAATCCCGCATCGGTATATATCCTATACACTTCCCACCCTCGAGCCTTGCAAAAAGCCGCGCATCTGTCTATTTGCGCGTCTATAGAAATTCCTTCCTTTGCCTGCTCCTCGGTAGAAACTCGAACATAAACGCCTGCTTTTTTCTCCATATAGGCTAAAACCTCCTTCTTTTTGTCTTTTACCATTTCCAATAAGGGAACCCTTCTCGGAACAACTTCGTAACCTTATTGGAAAAAAGTATATAAAACTTACGTTTACTCTATGCACTTGCTGTTATGTAAACTAACCTGGTTTGAATTATGGGGGTTGGGAAACACCATTAAATAATAAATAAGTAGATTCCACAAATAATAAGTCCAATTCCCAATACAATCCCTAAAGGGGCAAAAACAGATTTGGTTAATTTGGTTGTTTTTTTTAACACCCAACATTTTTCGCCACTGCTCTTTTTATCATTATTCATAATATATATAAAGTTTGTTCTTATTCTCTTCAATGTATGGGTCAAAGGGCTGGTTATAAACAATATTATATTAAAGCACTCAATATTATTAAGAAAATCCGTCCTCTAACTAAAGAATTTTCTCACTTTGAACTCTCTCAACCAGTTCGTGAAGAAATAGAATCCGTCCTTCGCCTCTGCCGCAAACATTGGCACATTAAAAAGCCGTATAAAAACTGCTGCCTCACTCTCGTTGAAGACATTTCCCTGATTAATGAGCATATGCGGGAAATCACTCTTCTTACCAGTGGCCTTCTTCAGGAAGCCCAGTGGCTCCCTATAGAATATCGGCAAGAGTTCTATGAACAACTTGGCATAGAAGAAATCCCCCAAGAATTTCAAGGGTTAGGTGAAGATCTACAAGCTCTTGTAGAGACTATGCTTTGGTCTACAGAAGAATTCCTTGAGGACTTCGATACAAGGTTTTCTGTAGAAAAATAAGCTTTCTCAAATTAATCAAAAAGTTTAATCCGTGATTGATATTTGTGTATATAAAACATATAGTTAATAATAAAACAATTTAAATTTAAATGAACTAAAGAGTATAATTAATACATTAAAATTTAAGAAGCAAAATAATCAAGCATAACTTATAATATTCATAAACACAACTTTTATATAAGATCTACTTAGTTCTAAATAGTTATGGATACAAGAAATGTGCAACAAACTGGAGAGATGTTATATCTTTACTTGCCTACAAGATGGTGCAAGCGGTTTAACCTCTCTGCCAAATCTAAAATAGGGATTCAATCTCTTCCTAACGGGTCGCTAGGCTTATATCCTCAATCTATTGAGAAAAAACCCGCCCACCTTTCCTTTCGTGTCCAAAGCGATGAGACTGATAGTTTGTATAAACTGATTGTTGCTGCATATATTAGTCCCGCCTCAACGTTTAAGATTACCCTTGACAAAGAAATTGATTTCACAAAAGTTCTTAATCAGAAAAATCTGGTAAGCCTGGAACTGGTAGAAATGGACGGAAACAAAATTTCCTGTGAATCCTCATTACAAGTTAATGATCCTTTATCCATCTTAACCACCATGCTTCGCAAGATTCGTAATTTACTTCTCGTGATGCAAAAAGATAGCCAAAAAGAACTTATTGAACGCTATGAAGAAGAAATTGACCGCAGCAAGTTGCTTATAGAAAAATCGGTCGTAAGTGGCTTTTATAATCCTGTTCAGACCACCTATAAAGCCATTGAATTACACCATCTTTCTCTTCTCTCAAAATCATTAGAAAGAATGGTAGATCACCTTATTCTTATTGAAAAGCCCAATCTTCTGTTTATCAAAAAAATTTCTGATAGTTTGAACGAATTCCAGAAGCTTTTAGAGAACCAATGTTCATCATTGAATTGCGAAACGGCTTTAGAATTTAACAACAAAATTAATCTTCTACAAAAAATTAAAGTTGAAGACGTAACAACTTATTCCATTAAACGCATTGTCCGTGCTTTAAACGCTATTTCTGAAGTGATTATTGATTGGGCGGTTATGAAGGAAGTTGAGAGATCATAATTTTAACATTACCTAATAACATCATCAAGGCTTTTACAAAAAGAATTCCGTGCGTTATAATTTCTATCGTGAAAGATCCGGAAGGAATCAGTTCTTGGAAGAGACGTGGATGAAAACTTCTTAGTAGGTTCCTCGTTTTCATTCATTAATCTCAATGATCTCCAAAAAAGATGGAACTGGTGCATCAAGTAAGTCTTGTAAAGAAATATCGTTCAACGTTTTTTTCATTTTATAAATAGAGATTAAGCGCATAAACCATCCGTGGGTAATACATAAGATATTTTCATATTCTAGTTTTTTAACACTGTCTAAAAAATGAAGAAATCGCCTTTGAGCACTGTTAAAATCCTCTGACGAAACAGAATTAAAGAATTTAGTCAAAATTTCTCTACGAAGATAATCAAAATCATGTTTTTCTACATCCTCTTTAGAAATAATTCCTTCATAAAAAATTATTTCATTTAAATCTGAAGATGTTTCTGATTCCGCCGAAATCAGACTTTTAACCATCTCTCCAGTTTCCATGGCCCGTAATTCTGTCGAGCTTATAATTAAATTGACTTCTTTAATTAAGTCTTTCTTTAATAAAAAATGCTTTGTTTTCTCTCTGTCAATTTTTGATATGACTTTCTTTGTTAACAAATTTTCTAGATCTTTAAAACCTAAGATAGAATAATCTTGATAATTTTTTTCTAATAATCCATGTCTCATAAATAGTAGTTTTTTCATTCTTTCAACTTTAGAGAAAGATCTCCATTCATTAAAGATATTTCTATCTCCAATTCTCTAAATTTTTCCAAATCATCTTGGGGAATAGCAATAACAGGGATTCCATAATCTGAAAGTACTGTGAAGAGGTGTGAACCAGGTCTAACATTGTCAGGCACAAACACTACCTTAGCGTCAGGGGAAATCTCTACTGTTTGATCAACAGAATCCACAATATACCCATTATCTCCAATTTTAACAGTGGTTTCCCCTTCGTTCAAAGAACCAAAAATTAATTGTGGTTTTCTCTCATAGACTCTTTTCGCACTAAGTATTTCCGATTCAAAGATTGGATCAGGAAATAAATTCCTTCCCTTCATTTGTTTCCTCAATTCGACTCTATATCGTGCTAAGCGTGGTTCACTGGAAAGCAGAGATAATTCATCATATTCTAGAAAAAAAATATCACGATCAAAACCACTAAGATCACCTAGTTGTTCATACAGTTGTTTCACATAATCAAGATCTCTAAATAACGTAAATTTTACTTTCTCCCTTTTTTCCAGAACAATTCTCGTGCTCCTTACCAATTCAGATAACTCTACATCAGGAATAGGACGTCCCTGTTTAAAATTACGCTTAGGAGGATATCCTCTCGGAAGAGATAACTCAAAGCTCCCTAAATAACGATATTCCTCCTGTTCGGGAACCTCAAAGGAACCAATACTTTCATCATAGATAATAACATCTCTCAATTTTTCGGCAGATTGTTGAGAAAAAAATAACGCAATTTGTTCAAAAATAGCTGGATTTTCTTCCCTCATTTTCTCAAGATAGAAACGTACATCTTCTAAAGCAAAAAATGCTAAACGAGCAGCCTTTACATATTCCTTCGCACTTCCAATTCTTATATTATCAACAATAGTAGTTATTTCTCCTAAACATTCTTTAATCGAAACTAATTCTCGTGCTTTAACTTTAATGGGCGGGTTTTCTGTCATTATTACTCGTTGCACCGCGTTCCTATTACGAGCTGCTAATACTTTATAAGGTTCTGGATCTAATCCTACTCTCTCTGCCTGTTCTGGAAACTGAACATAAATCCGTAGTTCTGGATAATTCAATAAATCAGGATTGCCTCGTACTATCGGCAGATAAACTTCATTCACAACGTGGGCTAAATCTTCTTCACTTATTCCCTGTGGTCTGAATTGCAGAGCATCCCCCACAAAATTGTAATACACTTTCTCTCCTACCATTATAACCCAAGGAGATATTTCGTTTCCTATATCATAACCCATCTCATTTCTTCCTAACTGCACGGCTCCAAGAATTTTCTTACCGTCTCCTGAAAAGAAATAGTTAAACGTAGAAGTGCTTAGGCGAGTTGCTTTTGTGTTGCCCAAAATCTCTCGATAATTTCCTACACCAAGAACAACTTCTTCTAATTTTTCCTGCTTTCCAATTTCCATCAACCTCCTCATCTTTCTTAATTCATGTTCTCGTAATGTAGGTTCCGTAGGATTTGGTAATGGTCTGGCTTGTAGAAATACAACTGTTTCATCAATTACCGCAAATTCTATATCCAGGGGGATACCAAAATATGCCTCAGTTCTCTTGATTTCCTCGTGAACTTTTCTTATGGTCCTTGGTGAGATAGGTTCACCTCGCAAATGAGTTTTTTCATTGAAGATGGAAATCTCCGTATCTGGCAATTCTCCTTCAACAATTCTCTGTACACTATTTCTCTTTCCTATTGCTATCGTATAGCTTCCATTAAGATTCGAGTAAGCTACACCAGAAAAAGTCATAGCTGAAGTAAGATCGGGCTGAATCAGAACGCTGCCTTGAGAATAATGTGCTTTCACTTCTGCCACAGCAGCTTCAAGATCTTCTTTTCGTACATTTTTAATCGTAAGATATTTTCCTGCCGCTGTTTTCAATAGTCCATCCTCCCCCGCAGCACTACTTCTTACGATATAGCGCAGATAATTTGGTAACAAAAGCAAATTATCGGCCGTAAAACTCTCCGGCGTGTGAAATCCTCCTCGTTGCAAAAGCTGTAAGTGAAGAGCTTTTCCTCCAAAGTATATTAATTCATGATCTCTACAAATATTTGGCATTTCCATAACTTCCACATCGTTAGTAATTATAATATATGTCCTAAATAGAAATTTTTATAAATAAAAAGCATATATTGTATTAAAATGTCACAAATAGAACAAAAATTTCGAGAATTCCTTAGTAAAAAACCAGAAGTTGAAACTTGTTACCAAGAAGGTCTTATTAATCGAAGGTCCCTGGCGAGATATTTAGTAAAACAAAGAATTTCTCAATCTAACCAACTCGAAGCAACTATTGCTATGCTTCGTCGTTTCCCATTTCAGAAATTACTGCCGCCTTCACAAGACCTCTTTAAACAAATAAAGATTAACATTAAAGACCATATCACCATCCTCAATTTTGAAAAAGAAAAAGAACTTGTACAGAAGCTACAACTTTTGATAACCCATACTAATTATGATCGAGGTGATACCTTAAAGATCGTTGTTGGCTCATCATCAGTTAAAGTCTTCTTAGATGAAGAAAATGAAAAGAAGGTAAAAGATTCCTTAGAAAAATTCAAACTTAAGAATAAATATTCTCACATTTCTGAAATTAGTGTTGGTTTTCCTGAAGAAGCAAGAGAAGAACGAGGGATTTTATCTACTATTACGAAAGAATTAACTGTAAATGGAATTGTTATCAGTGAATTGCTTACGGCCAGTCCTGAATTATTAATCTACTTAAAAGAAGAATATGTTTTAAAAGCATACGATATCTTGAAAAGATTACAGAAGTGACCTCAACTCTCCACCGTCAACTTCACTTTCACACCTTCTTTAAACTTTAAAGGAAATTCTTGGATGTATTTCTTGCCATATTTTAACGCTAACTCTGCTTTATAAAACTCTTTTCCTAAATAAGCAGCATGTTCTATCCGTGTCAACAACTTTTTCCGGATAATGGTATTGTACAGCTCTATGGCATTAGTTCCATAGATCATTTTGCTAATAACGTGCTTAGTGGTAACATATCCTACTTCAATTCTATTATGTGCAACTCTAATCAGAAAATATCCTTTTGAATCAGGATGCCACTCTTTAAAAGGATTATGCCTAGCCTTAATCATTTGTCTAATATGTTCCTTTTGTTTAATCCAGATAAACTTTTTTTTAACCATGATAGTAAAATAAGCATATTGCTTTATAATTGTTTCTTTTTACCTATTGGGGTTAAAAAAGTTTTTAAAAGCTCTTATTATTCAATCTATAAATGAAGAAGGAAATCATCGTTATTGGAGATGTGGAGATGGGTGCTGGAACATTAACAGACGACTTTATTAGTGATAAGGCTCTTTCTCAGCTTATTATTATGTTGAGCAAGCAAGAACAGCCTCTTGACCTGATCATGAATGGCGACACCTTCGACTTTCTCAAATGCCCGCACTTTGGCAAGGAAGGAAAAAAAACTTTTCCCCGCCATATCACGGAGCAAATTTCTCTCGATAAATTAAACTTAATGTATAAAGCTCATACTAGAGTTTTTAAAGCCTGGAAAAAATTTGTCAAAAAAAAACAACATTATATAATTTTTATCATTGGAAACCATGATCAAGATTTAATTTATAAAAGAGTGCAAGAACAGCTCCGTGTTCTCCTTGGTCGGAAACAAAATATTCTTTTTAAATTTCGCTATCGCCAGCAAGGTGTTCATGTCGAACACGGCCACCAATATGATCTAGTAAGCCGCATGAATTTCGATAAATTATTTCTAAGTTATAAAGGAATTTCTATTCTCAATTTTTCCTGGGTTTCTTTTAGCCTTATTGGCGATTTTCTTGCCTTAAAAGAACAGCACCCCTTCCTGGAGCGTGTTAAACCTTGGCCGGCCCTCTTTTCTCTTTACGACTTAATCGTCAAAAAATTAAGTTTTCATTCTATTGTTTTTATTTTAAAAAGTCTTCTTTACTATCCTTTCCGCTACTATAGCGATCCAACGTATACTCTTCCCCGAACTTTACTAAGAGAAATTTATTATCGCATTAAAAACTTTGATTGGGAAGTTGAAGACATTATTGCTTCATTTAAGAAAAGCAAACATTCTCAT
>Ga0209541_10000716_pt1 | contig 65812 bp, 87 predicted proteins | sample RifCSPlowO2_01_FD_184027 | JGI IMG/M metagenome (GOLD analysis project Ga0209541, IMG submission 184027) | Groundwater microbial communities from Rifle, Colorado - Rifle CSP2_plank lowO2_0.1 (SPAdes) (version 2) | ecosystem: Environmental > Aquatic > Deep subsurface > Groundwater | place... | reverse complement strand
TGGCTCTACCATCAGAAGCATCAAAGTTTGTATGCAGAATAAAGAGGTATTGTTAAAGGAGATTGTGTATAATGCAAATAGATTGGTTGAATATTTTATAGACTTCCTGAAGGAAGTCTACTAAGCTTTCATATAGAAAAGTTTAAATATAACAAACTGGATTAAAATCAAAAAGAGGAAAAAATGATTAATTTTAAAAAATCCCAGGCTGCTTTGGAGTTTCTTACAACATACGGCTGGGCGTTTCTCGTTATTCTGATTATGATAGGCACTCTTGCTTATTTCGGTATATTAAGCCCGAGCAAGATTCTGCCAAATCGATGTAATTTTGGCTCTGAGTTCCAGTGCCTTGATTACCAGATAGGAGCGTCTTCATTTAAGCTCAGGCTTAAGAACGGACTAGGGGAGCCGATTGATGTAACCGCAATAACATTAAGCGCCGAAAGCGCAACAGCATACTCCTGCGGCGCTCCCTCGCCTGCGCTTCCAATATCATCATGGAAATCAGGGGAAATCAAAGACATAACATGGACGTGCTCCGGAGGCGGCATGGTTGCAGGCGAAAAAGGCAAGGTTTTGGTTACAATAAGGTATAATTCAGTGGCAAGCGGCTCAACTTATGGAAAGGACGTAAAAGGGGAAGTTTTCTCAAATGTCATATGACCAGAAGCATAATTTTATATATTCTCTTTTTAGGCATTTTGGATAATACATCAAAGTCTTAAAGAGGTTTTGGATGCGTAAAAAGTCACAAGCTGCGCTGGAATTTCTTACCACTTATGCATGGGCTTTCATTGTAATTGCCATAACAATCGGCTCTTTGTACTATTTCGGGGTTTTTGATTTCAGCAAGTACCTGCCGCAGAAGTGCGTTTTTCCCTCTCAATTCAAGTGCCTTGATTTCAGCCTGAACCCCAGCGAAGTAAAAATAAAGCTGGCTAATAACCTTGGTGAAGACATCAGAGTAACCTCGCTTCAGGTAACAAATGACGCAACTTCTCCAATTTCGTGCCAAACAACTAACCCCCCATTTCCTTTTGACTGGGCGCATTCAACCGAAAAAGACATAACCTTTGCATCCTGCTCCGGGGGGGCATATATTGCCGGCGAAAGAACTGAATTGAGGATAATAATGGGATATTATGCCATTAACACGCCCAGCAAGCCCGTCCATGTAATAAACGGTAAAATAAATGGCAGAGTCACATCATAAATCCCAGTCATCCATGGAGTATCTATTAGTTGTAGCGCTGACTTTTGCGATAATAGTGCCGACAACTTACCTGTTTTATAACTATTCAAAGGAGTCCAGCCAGGAAATCACCGATGCGCAGGTTGCGCAGCTCGGAAGAAGCATAGTTGACGCTGCTGAGTCCATTTTTTATTCAGGAAAAGGCTCAAAAACAACGCTTGAAATGAACATTCCAGACAACATCCAAAGCGCAGTAATAATAGATGGCAGGGAACTTGTGTTTAACATGACTACAAGCTTCGGCGTTTCAGAAATCGTGTTTTTCTCTTCAGCCAACCTGACGACAAACGGCAGCTGCAGCGCAAATGTGTGCAATATTCCAGGGCTTGCGAATTCAGGGCTTAAAAAGGTAAAGATAGAATCTGTAAGCACAAGCTCTGTGAGAATTGAGGTTATATAAAAAGAGGGTTTTGTTATTAGTAATGGTATTATTTCTTGTTTTAAACATGGAGCTGGCTTATTCTGCGGCTGTGCCTACAAGTTGAAAACCGAAAGATTTAAATAATGTGTTTACATTATATTATATTGAATACAAAAATGGCAATAACTATTTCGGTAAGGCTGGAAAAGTCCCTTCTTAGGGAATTATCAGCAATTGAGAAGGATTGGCAGGCAGATCGCTCCGAAGCAATAAGGAGATTATTGGCTAAAGCTGTAAGCTCTTGGAAAGTGCAAAATGCATTGGAAAAGCTTAGAGAGCATAAGGTATCAATGGGCAAGGCTGCCGAAGAATGCAAGCTTTCGTTATGGGAGATGATAGACCTTGCAAAGGAAAACAACATTGACTGGACTGGCTATTCTAAAGAAGACCTTGAAAAAGACCTTAAAGTTTTAGGGGGAAAATATTGATAAGCAATGCAACAGCGCTTATTTGCCTGAGCAGGATAAATAAGCTTAGTCTGCTTAAAAAGGTTTATTCTGTTGTGGTTATTCCTTCTGCTGTAAAAATTGAAGTGCTGGTTAAAGGAAAAGAAGGGTACACAATAATTAACAATGCCATAAAGAATGGATGGATTAGAATAGCTGACCCGAAAAATAACATCAACCTTGGGCTTGGAGCGGGGGAAAACCAAGCGATTAACCTCGCAAGAGAAAGAAAAGACAGCATATTGCTGGATGACGCTTTTGCTATAAAGGCTGCCAAAGCCCTTGAGATTCCTGTTGCGAGAACAACTACTTTTATTTTTACTGCACTCAAAAAGAAGCTCATAACCAAAGCTGAGGCGCTTAACTGCCTGAACCTGCTTATTGAAACAGGCTACTACATCTCGCCGATGGACTATGCTGCTTTGATATCCGAGCTTAAATAATTCTTTATCACTCCCCTATAGTAAAAAACAGAAAGATTTATAAAGGGATAAAATAAAGGCTGTTAAGTGGTTGGGATGGAAGATAATGGATTGGAAGCGAGGATGATGAATCCTGCCAAAGGGCTGGAAAAAGCATCAGGCAAAGGGCTAGTTACGAGAGTAAGGGAATACATGGGCTTGAATTTGGCAGCAATCGGTTTAGCTGCTGTATTAGGCGGCTGCGCAGCCGGAAATATGGGAAGCTCTCCAAGAGTCATAGTCCTTCCAGGCGGCACTCGAATAACAATTCCAGCAACAGCTTATTCTCCTAAGCAAGCATGCGAAACAAGAGCCACATCAAGCAGTCTTGACAAAGAAGGTGAAGAACTGCTAAATAATATGAAGGATTATGTCTGTGCTGCATTAATTACAAAAGATGCATCACAGGAATCAAGGGAATTCCAAATATTGAAGAGGTATCTTATGAATAATTTTAACATAAAAACTAAGAATGAGGAGGACCAATTAGAAATGGATATACGTCGTTTTGCTCCTCTTAACAAATATCTAATTCCAAAAGGATTAGCTTTGACCCGCGATATAGGACCCCCTAAAAAAATAAACATTCATAAAATTTTTAAGCAAGACAAATTTGAGGCTTATGCTTTTGGAGAACATCTGGGGACTTATGAGCGTATTTTGCTTGATGAAAAGGTGTTTTTAACTCATCCCGATTATAATAAAGGGGATATTTATCTTCTTGACAAGACCAAAAAGCCTGTGATGTTTATACCATACATATCATTAAGAAACGATTATGGAGGCGGTAAAGCCCTAGACGAGCTAATTGAAAGATTATCAATGCATGAAGTTCATCATATCAAATATAGCCTGAGTGAGGAAGGCGCTGATTTATTTGCTTTAAGTTTCAAAATGGACAAAAGAGTTAAGAGTCCAGAAGAAATAATAAACCATCTAAATACACAGGAATTAACTTATTCAAAAGGAATGCAATTCTTTCTGGATCAAATATTCAGGTCTAGTTCGGAGGAACGAGTCATGATACAACGAGGATTAACAGACTTAGCTAGAAAAATCAACCAAATAAATTCAAAGTATCCAAGAGAACCTGTTAGGATACTCAGTAATGGCAGAGTAGAAGTTATGATTTCAAACCAGCAAGCAGAAGCAATGGGACGATTTATGCATGACAGCCAGTTAGAACAGGGCAGATTTAGAAAATTATATTAACAAGTCAGTTAAAAGTAGTTGAATAAGAGAGATGAAAGCAAAAAAGAGGGTTTTGTTGTTAGCAATAGGATTACTTCTTGTGCTTAATATAGAGTTTGCTTATTCTGCGCTTATTAGTAGTCTTTGAAACTTAACGTAGAATTATTGATGCTAAAGATTTAAGTACTTGGTAATCAGCTCATCTATCTTATTAGTATGCCTATTCTCTAAATCTCCGATTTTTTTCTTTAGGCGCTTTGAATCTATTGCCCTCAATTGAAAAATCAATGCTACGGAGTCTGCACCAAGCTCATTGACTTTTGATTTTTCTATTGTATAAGTATCTTGAAATCTTAATGCCTGTAAATTTGAAGTAAGTGGAATAACTGTAGCTACGCCAATTCCAGTATCCGCGAAAATTATAGCCGGTCTTAAGCCTTCTTGCTCTTGACCGTTAGAAGAAGGTAGCTCAACTAACCAGATATCTCCTTTTTTCATATTAATTTATCAAATTTTGCCAATGCTTCATCGCTTAAGTAGTCCCAAGAAGCCATCTCTCTCTTTAGTTCTAACTGTTTTGAGATAGTATCTAAATAAAAAAGCAGGGCTCTATTAACAACATCCCTGTCCCTTATACCTAATATAGATGATACCTCATTTAGTTTGTTTTTAGTATCTTTTGATAGTTGTATTTCCATATTATTCCATTACAAAATCTTAGGTATATAAACCTTTCTTTTCAATCTTTATCACTCTACTATAGTAAAAAATAGAAAGATTTATAAAGGGGCAAAATAAAGGAATAGCCTATGGGAAATGGGGGTTTGGAAGGGGCGTTGGAAACTACAGCAGACGGCAAATGGGGAGATTGCATTGGAGCAGTTTACCCTGACTCTTTTAAGGAAACAGCATGCGATGGATTGGACAACGATTGTGACGGCTTAGTGGACGAATGTGTAACAAACCCGTGCGGGAAAAACTAATCAAACTTCAACAAGCACCTTAAGTTTATTTACAATATTCCCAAAATTACGTGCAGGTTTTTTAGAGAATTTCTCAAATAATAAGTACAAGTCATATTTTTGTGCCTGTTCAATATCCAAGAACTCTTTGTTGCACTTCTCACATCGGAATTTTATTATATGAAATGTAATAGCACCATCAAGAAGATTTTTATTTTCAATGAATTTTTCCATTTTTAAATTACAATTTGGGCATATCCCCTCCACTACTTTAAACGACTCTTCATTTATTTCTGCCTTTACCTCTTCTAATTTTTCCAAATCTTTATATTTGAGATTTTTATAAAGTTCCTTTGTCATTTTCAAAATTTTTTCTTTTTATACAATTTTATTTGAGCTTCTGATGAATGATAAGCAGTTATTATGCTGGTAATATCTTTTTTTGATTCAAAAATGATTGTTAAGTATATCTCATCTTTGCCAATCGCCATGTACCTTTCGTATTTTGCCCTTAACACTAAAGGATTGCTCAACAAAACTCGCTTGATTTCTTCTGCTTCAACACGATGCTTTGTTAATATCTTCTCTTTTATTTTATCTTCTATTATTATGTTGCTAAATTTCATAATAACTATTTTAATAAATACATCCTATATATAAAAACTTTGTTGTTGCTGATATTTTTCAATATTGAAATAAAATCGGGCAATATACTTATCATTCATCACTCCCATATAGTAAAAAACCAAAAGATTTATAAAGGGGCAAAACAAAGGCTGTTAAGTGGTTGGGATGGAAGATAATGGATTGGAAGCGAGGATGATGAATCCTGCCAAAGGGCTGGAAAAAGCAGAGAAACAATAAGTTTTTATAAAATATAACAAATATTGAATATATGCTCATTTACTGGTTTCTGCCGATGATTCTGCTTCTGGGTATTGTGACTTCCTATGAGGACATTAAGTTTGGGAAGATAAGGAATAAGTGGGTTGTTTTGGCGATTGTTTATTCAGTTATTGCTTATGCATCTCTTTTCCTGCTTGGGAATGTATATGGCTTAACTATAGATTCAATTTTTCGCATTGCATTTAACGCCATGCTTGCCTTGGCCATAGGCTTTGCGCTCTGGCATATGGGGCTCTGGAGGGCAGGCGACGCAAAGCTGTTTTTTGCTTTTGTCATGTTAGTGCCGATTCATTCAAAGGGATTCTCTTCGTTCTTCGTTATTTTAGCGGCAACATTTGTGCCTGTTATGGCGTATTTTTTAGCGCAGATTTTTTTAAAGACTAGCTATGAAGAAAAGCTGTCCCATTTCAAAAGGGCTCTTGAATCCAAAACCATGCTTAGGATAGCGCTGTTCATCTTTGGCATTTCGTGGCTGGCGCAGATTTCCCTGAACTATTTCGGGTTAAGGGGAAACATATTTTTGTTGCTGCTAATAATGTATTTGCTTTACAATTTTGTTGAGAAGGTTTTCAAATTTGATTTTATTTACATCGTATTAGCTGTATCTTTGGCGCGGATATTATTTGACAAAAGCATCTACACTTTTAGCTTTTTGCCCTGGTTTTTGGCATTGCTGCTGCTCTTTTTGATTGTAAGGGTTTTTATCGTATCAATGGGCATGAAATACTTTTCTTACGAAGTGCAGCTCAGCCAGCTAAGGGAAGGCATGATTCCTGCGGAAATTATTTATTTTTCCAAAGGCAGATATTTCAAGAGAATGAAAAGCTTTTCAATAATTGGCGAGGCAAAAGCAGGGGGCGGATTGCTGTTTAACCCGGATGTGCTGGGCAAAAATGAAATTAAAAGGCTCAAATCCTTGCAGAAAAGGCTGCCGTTCAGGACTTTAAGAATACAAGCCACTATGCCATTTGCCCCTTTCCTATTTTCAGGCGTTATGCTTACCATTATTCTGCATTTTGTCAAAAACCACCCATCATAAATGAGTGGCATGATCACATTAGGATAAACATAGCGTGGTTTTGGACACTACAAAATTTCACTTACTTATGGGTAATTTTTGAGCACATCCAAATTCCATGCAATATTTAGCTACACATAAACCACTTATGAAACATAAGTGGAATTTTGATGTTTAAATATTGTTTAGCAAAATTTATAAAACATGTTGGTATTCCTTTTTTCATGGGAAACTATGAGATAAAAGACGGCAGCATATTTGTTTCTGTAAACCCAAAAATATACCCTTTGGATGTTATATTTTCAGCAGCTTACATATTTACTGATAAAAATTACATTGTTCTTGACGGCAATCCTGAAGAAGAAGTAATTGTTGAGATAAAGCCAAAGGAAAAAACTGATGATATGGAAAAAATAGCCATGGAATTCAACAATGAGCTTGTCAATTACGGCTCTTACGCTGTTCAGCTTGCAAGAAACGCGCATTTGAGGGAGCACATACTGCACAGGGTTCTTCAGACAGCAGGAATGAGTGCGCATCGGCATGCGCAGGAAACAGGAAGCCTTGAAAATTCCAAGCCGTGGAAAAAATGAAAAGAGTTGTTGTGGAAAATAATGCAGTCATTCTGACTTTTAACAAGACTTTCTATCCTGAAGAGGTTATCAGGCAATCAATGGCCGATTTTCATGACGTATGCGATTCGAGATTTGAAGGTGAAAAGCTCGTCCTGAAGCCAAAAACTGACGAGATAGACATGCAAAAGCTTGGCTATGATTTTTATAATTACCTGCTGGGCCTGATTAAAAGCTAAAATGGCTTTGACCTACTTCAATCTGGAAAAAGAGCATGTTATTAACCATTACAGGTTTAAGCCTTTAAAAGATGGGTTCCTGCTGACCAACGATTTCGGGTTCTGGGTTTATTTAAGCAGGGAAGAGTTTGATTTGGTGAGGCATGGCAAAATTGATGAGAATCAAGCATTGTTTTCATTGCTGAAGGAAAACGGATTTGTTATAACACAAAGCAATTCTGAAAAGCTTATTAACGAGTTCAGGCAGCGCTCAAGGCATTTATTCAGGGGAACTTACAATCATGTCATTTCTTTGGATGATGCAAAGTTTGATGAAGGAAATACAAAAAATATTGTAGATTTTATAGTGCAGAGCCCGTCAAGGGAATTAACTGTGAAATTTAAGGGCAAGCTTCTGGAGAATTTTGAAGTAATAGGCAGATTTGCTGAAGAATTCAAAAAAACAGGCAAATCTGTGCAATTCAGCGTTGAGTTGGGATTAGAAAGTATTGGCAATGAGCTTGTTGAATTTTTGATAAGCAATAAATTTGATGTTTGGATTGCCTTGAATGACGTAAAAATTCCTGAAAATAAATTTGAATTGATTAAGCAGCTGCAGAGAAGGCACAGGGTTAATTTTTATCTTGATGTCTCAGATGATATTTTAGGCAAAGAGCAGGAGATTGTGGATTTTTTTGCTGAAAACAATTTCAGGTCTTTTTTTGCAAGAAAGGCAAAAGGCGCAAATAAGGATGATTTTATGGATTTCTGGAAAAAAACAATTGATTGCTCTTATGGCTTAAACAGAAAAAACCGAAGGACTGTATTCAATGAGCGCCTTGCTTCCATACTTTTGAACAAAATAACAAATGCTGATGATGTTTTTTATCCCGAGCTTAGCAATTTTTGCACTGGGGCAGTTGTAAGCGAACTGGGCTATACATTAAACGGCGATATTTTCGCAAACGAGGAATCAATCGGGATTGAACTGTTTAAAGTGGGCGATATTAGCCAAAACTATGCTGATGTTGCTTCAGGCGAAGAGGCATTGGCTTTGATAAGCTCTTCAATTAATTCATGCCCATTTATGGAGATGAACGTTTTCAAGCCTTACATTGGGAATTGCCCCGTTTGCAATTACAAGGAGAACGGCAACATAATATCAAAATATTCAAGCGAAAGAACTGCTGTTTTGACTGAAATGCTGGATTATTTGTTTGAGATGGTGATTTTTGAGGAGGGGTTTTTGATGAATGTGCGGAATTAAAATTATCCGCAATCTTTATATATAAGTGCCTACTTTTATTATTAAAAATGTAATTTCAGCAGGGGTAAAATGTATATAAAGAGATTTTTGGAAGCGGAGATAGGGAAGTACGTGAATAAGCGGGAGATTATAGCAATAATAGGCCCAAGACAATCAGGAAAAACCACCCTTCTCAAGCATTTTTATGAAAGCCTCAAAAATGCCGTTTTTCTGGATTTTGAGGACAGGCAGACATTAGAATTGTTCAGCGAAGACGTTGATTCCTTTATTGAGCTGTATGTTAAAAAGCATGATTATGTTTTCATAGACGAATTCCAGTACGCTAAAGATGGAGGCAAAAACTTAAAGTACATTTACGACAAGTGCAAAGGCAAGCTCATAATATCGGGCTCGTCTGCAAGCGAATTGTCGATACAAAGCATAAAATTTCTTGTCGGGAGGATATTTGTATTCATGCTGTATCCATTCTCATTTGGAGAATTCCTTAGCTATAAAAACAGGGATTTGTATAACCTATGGCTTAGAAAACGGCTGTCAAAACAAATTATAGGAAGGATTACGCCTTATTTTAACGAGTTCTGCATATATGGGGGATATCCAAGAGTCATATTGTCAGAGGATAAATCAGAAAAAGAACTTGTATTAAGGAACATCTACAATACCTATTTCCTCAAAGAAATAAAAGAGATACTGAATCTGCCGGAGGACTACAAGCTGAGCAAGCTGATACACGCATTGGCGCTTCAGACAGGAAACATTGTGAACTATAATGAACTTTCCGGCATTACGGGATTCAGCCACAAGGATTTGCTAAAATATCTAAATGTTCTTGAAAAGACCTTTGTCTTGGCAAGAAGCCTGCCTTTCCATACAAACAGGAGGACAGAGCTTGTAAAGTCGCCCAAGGCATTTTTCCTAGATTCGGGATTCAGGAATGTTGCCATAAAAAATTTCCAGCCCATTGAAAACAGGACTGATAAGGGAAGCTTATACGAGAACTTTGCGGCTTCAGAGCTGCTGAAATCAGGCATAGAGCTTAAATATTGGCGCACAAAATCAATGGCTGAAGTGGATTTTGTGATTGAAAGAGGAAATAAAATCATACCTGTTGAAATCAAGTCCAATCTTGTAAAGCCCAATTTCACAAAATCCTTCTTGAGCTTCCTCGGAAAATACAAGCCGGCAAAATCCTTTATACTTTCGGAAAAGCTGTTTGCCGAAAAGAACAAAACCAAATTCAGGCCTATATTTTGCTTGGGAAATGAAGTCTAAACTATGGACGCGCTGTTGGCGGAAAAGCTTGTAAAAGAGGGCAAAATAAGGGTGATAAAAGCTAAAAATACAGGTATAATAAAAAAGCTAATGAATGATTTTAACTTGGGAATTGGGGAAGCCGGAACTTTGACTTTGGCGCTGGATAGGGAATGCGATGCTGTATGCACAGACAACAAGCAGGGAAGAAAAGCAGCCATGCTGAATAATTTAAACCTTATTGGCAGCATAGATGTTGTAGTAAGCCTGCACAAATTGAAGCGGATAGACAAAAGCAAGGCTATAGGCGCTTTGAAGGCGCTAAAGGAGTTTGGATGGTTCCATGAGTATTTAATTGAGAAAGCTTTGGAGGACATAAAAAATGTATAAGACAAAGTTTTTAGGCGTCAGGATGGAAAGGGAGATTTACGACATAATAGACAAAGTTACGCAGGAGGAAAATCTTGACAAGACTTCTGCCATAAAAGTGCTGATTAAGGAAGGCTGGAAAGAGCTAAGGCTGAAAAAAGCATTGGAGCAGTACAGGCAGGGGCTGGTGTCTGTTGATAAAGCAGCAAAAATGGCAGGGCTTACTGTAAGCGAAATGATGGGCGAAATAGCATCCCACGGCATTAAATCTGAAGAGAGTATGGAAGAGTACAGGAAAGGTGTAAGATTGCTGGCAAATAGATGATTTTTCCCAACAGGCTGCATTGAAGTTTAATCATCCTAACCTTTTGGTTTAAGATTTTGAACTATAATGCCGAACTGTTCGGCGAATATAATGAAGAACAAAACATTATTAAAAAATTAGGTTCTTCATTATAAATAACGCGATAAGCTCTTCCATCAATTCAAGCCCGTTTATGGAAATGAGCGTTTTCAAGCCTTACATTGGGAATTGCCCTGTGTGCAGCTACAAGGAGAACGGCAACATAATCGGAAAATCCACAAGCGAAAGAACTGCTGTTTTGACTGAAATGCTTGATTATTTGTTTGAGATGGTGATTTTTGAGGAGGGGTTTTTGGGTTTTAGCTCTTAAATATTATTTTAAGTAGAAAGTTTTATTAAGGATATCTGTTCTTGCATTGCCGATATATAATCTAAAAATGGCTAAGAAAAAAACTTTAACACAAAGAGAGATATTGGGCTTGCTTCAAAAGAAACAAACTACCCTAAAAAAATACAGAGTAAATAATATAGGATTATTTGGTTCATACGCTAAAGGCAGACAGAGGCTTAGCAGCGATATAGATTTTATTGTAGAATTTGCAGAGCCGAGTTTTGACAATTTTATGAACCTTGTAAATTATTTGGAAAAGCTGTTCGGCAGAAAGATTGATATATTAACTCCAAAAGGCGTAGAAGGGATAAGGATTAAATCTGTTGCCAAGGATATTAAAAGGGATGTTATCTATGTCTAAAAGAGGGGATTTTGAATGTATTGCTGATATCCAAGAAGCAGTAAGAAGGATTGAAAATTATACAAAAGATGTTGGTTATAAAGAATTTCTTAAAAATATAAAAACACAAGACGCTGTTGTACGCAATCTTGAAATCATTGGCGAAGTAGCTAAAAATATTTCCGCTGATTTTAGGGGGAAATACAAAAATATAGACTGGAAAAAGATTGCAGGCATGAGGGACAAGCTTGTGCATCACTACTTTGGCGTTAACTTGGATATACTATGGAGTGCAGTAAAAGAAAAACTGCCTGAACTCAAAGGAGAAATTGAAAGACTACTGCCAGAAATAACGAAAAAGTAGAATTTATAGACAACGTTTTCAAGCCCTACATTGGGAACTGCCCTGTGTGCAACTACAAGGGGGGTGGAAATATAATTCCAAAGTATTCAAGTGAGAGAACGCTTATATTGGCTAAGATGCTTGGCTATCTGTTTGGGATGGTGATTTTTGAGGAGGGTTTCTAGGATGGTTTTGAAACCGAAAGGTTTAAATATAACGTAATCTAAATGTTAAATATGTATCCCAAATTGGCTAGTGACTCATCAAGTTTGATTTTATTGGTAAAATCAGGCACTATCCAGTATGTTTTGAAAAAAAATGTTATCGCCATACCAAAAAGTGTTTATGAAGAAGCCGTTGTCAAAGGTAAATTAAAAGGTTTTGAAGATTCATATATAATTGAAGGTTATGTGCAAAATTCAAAAATAAAAATAGCAGAATCAAAGGATAAAACAAAGGATTGGGTAGAGAAGCTTTGCAATTTGCATTTAGGCGAAAGGGATGTAATCGCTTTGGCAATTGAGAAAAAGCTTAAAGTACTGTGTGATGACAAAAAGGGAAGGAATGCATGTGAAGTCTTTAAGCTTGAAACTGTTACAGTTTTAAACGTACTAAATAATTTATTTGAAGAAAAAAAGCTAAGTAAAAATAAGGCTTTATCAATTTTATCAAAACTGGAGAATTATGGATGGTATAAAAAATCATTAATTGAGTATGTAAGAAACAAAATAAAGGGTGATTAAAAATGTTGAAACAAATATCCATGAGGGTTCCCAAGGAATTTTATGAAACTGTAAATCAGTTAAGTAGGTTAGACAAGCAGGAGAAGTCGTTTATAGTCAGAGAAGCGTTAAAAGAGGGCTTGGAAAGATTAAGTAAAGAAAGAGCCATTGCATTATATAAAGAAAGAAAGCTAAGTTTAAGCGAGGCAGCAAAATTAGCAGATATCAGCATAGGAGAGATGATGGAGTTATTGATTGAAGCTGGCGTTAAATCAGGGATATCAATAGAAGACTTTGAGAAGTCTAGTAAGGTCCGTATAGGACTCTAATGATGAGGCAGCCAAGCGAAAGGGCAATGATTTTGACTGAGATGCTTGACTACCTTTTTGAAACAAGCTTTGCCTGAATAGTGCCTCTTGCCCGATAAGTCTTAATTCTGCCCGAAAAGTAACTTAATTAAGTTTTGACTGCTTTTCTGTCTTTTCTTCCTTAATCGGCTTGCCTCTATGCCAGCCAGAATAATACATAACTGATTTTTCCTTCCTTACATTAAATACTGGCTTCTTTTTCTTCTTGGCTTTCTCTTTGACTACTTCTTGTTCCAAGATTTTAAGTAAGCGTGTGTCCATAATGTTAATTCCTAAAATATCCAAAAATATCCCTATTTTTCATAATTTTTTCTATATAGGCTTCATCAACTTCATTATCCTTGTTCACAGGTAATTTTATGCTTAATTTCTCTAATTTCTGCTTATAGCATTTCCTACCATAACCATATCTCCATCTTTCAATATTTAAAATAAGGCATATAAATAATAGAGTTGTCTTTTTTATATTGAATTTTGGTATTAAAACTCCTACATTATCATAAGCAGAAAACTTGTAATTATGAAATTTTGTTGTTAACGGTCTTCCATCATAAGTTACCGTTAGGCAATGTTTATGGATTTTATTGTTAGGAATATCATAAAATCCAGATATCCCATTATCATTATCAGAGCAGGATATTAAAGGCACTTTTCCAACTTTTAAATTATTTATTGAGTGATATTCTCCTGAAGTTATATTAAATAATTCTAATAATAAAAAATTCCTTCTTTTGTGATTATATTCAATATCCTTAATTTCCTGTTTTATTGGTGTTAATTGTTTTGATATTTCTTTGAACTCCAACTTTGCTTTAAATTTCCCCACATCTAAAACTTCTACTCTGCCTAATCTTTCTGGCGTTATTTGTCTTCCATACATAAATCTCCATTTATGATGTCTTATTACTGTGGCAATATAAAAAAGATATTCTAAAGAGTATTCTTCTTTTGGGATTAAAACTAAACAATTATCATCAACACAACAAGGGTATAACTGAACAAACGCTTCTCCTATACTGCCCGTGCTTGGGACTGTAATAAATGGCAATTTAAATTTAACTTCAATATCAAAGAAACCATAACAGCCATTATCTCCCCCTTGCGAGGATATTAACAAAGTTTCTCCATTATCTAAATTCTCTTTTGAGTGGTATTCCCTTTGTCCATAGTTGATGTTAAATAATTGTTCTAACTTCATTTTACTTCTTTAAGGTCATTTTCAAACTTTATATTAAATGCTATATTACCACGCATAAGTTTTTCAATTTCATTTTTTAATTTTTCTTCAGTTATCTCTTTTTCATCTAAATAGTTTTCTGGTATTAGCTCTAAATTTTCATCTTCAAAATCAATTACACATACTTTTTGAAATTCTGGAATATTCTCAATTCTAATATCTTGATTTATCATAAAAGATTGTAGCATATCTCTAATTTTTGGAAAATCATTTGTTGCTCTGCTATTTCTTAACCTTTTGCCTTTCTTTTTAAGAAATCCATCATTTAAAACTCTAATCCAAAATATTTTCTTGTTTTTTGGATGTGCAACTCCTTTTTTTACAAAAATTCCGACTGTATGAACTCCAATAGGGTAAAATAAATCCTTTGGAAATGTAACGACGGATAATAAAGTATTACTTCTTAATAATCTCTTTCTCCATTCTAAATAACTTCCAGATTTTACCATGCAAGAAAATGGTAGAACAGAAAATAATAATCCACCATCTTCCATTTCATTCAAAGCATAATCTACAAATTTGTATTCTTTTTCATCACTATTTTTTAGGGCAAAAGGCGGATTCATTAAAACTTTAGTTATAATGTTAACATCAATTTCTTCCTCTTTAGCTATGCTTAATTTTTCCTCTTTTTCTTTAGCACTAATATATTTTCCAGTAATAAATTTATTTTTATGAAATATTAATCCTTTTTGAAGACAATTGCCCTCAATAATATTATTTTTTCCATCCCCTCTAAAAATCATATTGACAATCGCTAAAGCAACAACTTCTGGCTCTTGCTCTATGCCGAAAATATTTTTTTCTTTGAATTTTCCAATTTGGCTTGGATTGGAATGAATTTTTACATAATCAAATGCAGAAACAAGAAAGCCACCAGTCCCACAAGTGGGGTCAAAAATGAAATCATTGTTATTAACATTTAAAACTTCCGTAGCAAATTGTGTTATATGTCTTGGTGTCAAGACAATTCCTATTTCTTTAGCACCATTTCCATATTTTAAAAATACTTCATAAAACTTCCCTAAAACATCTGTGCCAGAGTTCATTGCTGAACGAATTTGAAGAAGATTAAGTTCTTGAATTGTCTGGACTATCGCTTTTTTAAACTTAATATGATTATCGGTTGATGGAGGTAGGGTTATTTTTATTTGCTCTTTAAATTCTGGTTTTCCTTCTTTTTCCAAAACATTTTCAACCCTTGAATTTATATCTCTGATTAAACCTATTGGTGTAGCATCTATATTTGGCGGTGTTTCATCAATTAAGGATAATAAAATAGCCGCCATAACTCTTGCACGATAATTTTTATTTATAGCCCCTAAATGCAACATCTGATTTATTTTTTCTGCTTTTTGCAAAAATAAAATCTCATTAATTACTATATCTTTGATATCTGGGGAATTTTGAGCAAGAATAATCCTTATTTCTTCTGGTTTTAATAATCCAGATGCTTTCTTTCCATTTATTGTAATAGGATGCCATCTTTTTCCATCAAAAAACTCGTTTTCAATTAAATAACTATCAGTCCTATTTCCTGCAACACCAGAAACTATAATTGCTTTAACTTGAGATTTTTCGTTTATTTTATCAGCATAATCCTTTTTAGCTTCATTTAGGGCTTGTTGTAATTGCTTATGTTCTTTCTTACTTTCAATAACCCAAAATTTAGTTTCTGATAGTTTGATTATGCACTCTGGTTTTGTTAAGCCGAGTGCTTTTTTAATCTCTGAATGTGTTAAACATTCACCTTGAACATATACCTGTCCATCTGCACTTCTTGAAGGATTTTTAGTATTCCAGCCAAGCATCTGCAAAGTTTCTTTAATAAAGACGTAAGCATCTACTTCACTATTTCTTGTAGGCATATTATAAGAATATACAAGAACTACTATTTAAATTGTTCGATTTAAAATTTTGTCGTCAGAAAATTATTTAACCTTTAAATCTTTCTTAACCAACCCTTCAAGATAATCGCTTATGTCCATATCCTTTTCTATGGAATGAACTTTTACTTTCTTCCATAACTGGTCGTCAAACTTTATGCTCGTTGTTTTTCTTGTCATATAAGGAATTATAGTAGTATGGTAGTATATAAAGATTTCTATACTCCAGACTATATTATTTCCGATACGTTTATATAGTAGTATGTAATACTATAATACTATAAGATAGGTAAGAGATAATAAACAAAGGTGAGCAAAAATGCAACAAGAACAAATGGAAGTAAGAAAACAAAGGGGCTACGAAATAGCCAAGACATCAAGAATAGAAAAGACCGATAAGGGCTGGAAAGTACCTTCACAAAGCGGTGGCGGTCATTACATTGTTGTTAGTAATGGCTTTGGGGCTGAATGTAATTGTCCTGACCATGAATTAAGAAAATGCAAATGTAAGCACATTTGGGCGGTAGAATTGATAGTTACCAAGCAAATAGACCAATATGGTAAAGTTACAATAACCCAGACAATAAGGAAAACTTACAGCCAAGATTGGAAAAACTACAACCTTTCACAGCAAAAAGAAAAAGAGTTGTTTATGAAATTGCTATCTGACATAACCAAGAACATAAGACAACCAGCTTACACTTTTGGCAAACCAACAAATCCATTAAGTGATACAATCTACTCAATGGTCTTTAAGGTATATTCAACCTTTTCTGGAAGGCGGTTTTCTACCGATATGCAATCGGCAAAAGAAATCGGCTTTGTTGATAAGAAAATACCTTACAATAGTATGTTTGACTATTTTAAGAAAAAAGAATTAACACCATTATTGACTCAAATAATAACTATAACGAGTTTGCCTTTGAAGTCAGTAGAACATGACTTTGCCATTGATGCAACAGGTTTCGGGACAAGCAACTTTCAAAGGTGGTATAGTTTCAAGCATGGCAAAGAAATTTCATCAAGAAGATGGGTTAAATGCCACTTTGTTACAGGCGTCAAGACAAACATAATTCCAAGCGTAAAAATAACCACAGAGTTCGACAACGACAGCCCAGAATTAAGGGAATTAGTTAAGACAACATCAGAAAACTTCGAAATGGAAGAAGTATCGGCAGATAAAGCATATTTAAGCAGGGATAACATGAATTTAATAGAAGAAGCTGGGGCAACTCCATTTATTCCCTTCAAGAGCAATGCAACAGCAAAGCCAAAAAATTCTGCTATCTGGAAGAAAATGTTTTATTACTTCCAGCTAAACAATGAAGAATTTTTACAGCACTACCACAAAAGAAGCAATGCTGAAACTTCTGTCCACATGATAAAGTCAAAGTTCGGCGATAGTGTAAGGAGTAAGACATGGACAGCACAGGTTAATGAGGTATTGTGTAAAATTATCTGCCACAATATATGTTGTGTAATACAAGAAATGCACGAGTTGGGAATTGCTCCAGACTTCTGCCCGAATAGTCAGGAAGTTGCCCGAATAGTATGACTTTTCGGGGACTTATCGGGCAAAGCTTTTGAAACAGAAAGATTTATAAAGGGGCAAAATAAAGGAATAGCCTATGGGAAATGGGGGTTTGGAAGGGGCACTTGAAACGAGTGCAATGGCTGTTGAATCGCCTAAAAGCATGGGAAGAAGTATATTCTCCAGCAAAACTGCCCAAGCTCTGGGATTTGCTGCTGCGCTTTACATGTCTGGCTGCGCAACTGATGGAAGAAGAGTACCAATGACTATAGGGCTCCCAGGCGGGCAGACTGTAACAATTCCAGCACCGCCCCGCACTTCAGCATCTCTTGATGACAGGATTTCACTTGAAGGTACAAGTGTTGACCCAAAGCATGAGGAGTTTGTGAATCATTTGAAGGATGTTGCTGTTGCTAAGTATAAACCCACTGGTAAAGGGCAAAAGGCATTGACAGAGCTTAGAAAATATGTTAACATAGAGGAAAGGCATATTATGAATATTAGGGAAATAAACGAGTTTTTAATGCCAATGGGAATGTTTTTGGTTGAATTTTTCAAAAATGGCGTTATAAACATGGATATAAATGAAATCCAAACAAAAGACAAGTTTGAGGCTTATGCAGGTGGAGAGCATATAGGCACTTATGATAGAGTTATACTAGGCAAAACATTGTTTTCTACAAAAACATTACCTCCTCCTGGTGTAGGCGGGCGTTATGGAATTGGCAGCCCTAAAAAATATGTGATATTCCTTCCTTATTACTTAGTTCCACTCAATCTTGCAGATTATGCTTCTATGCATGAGGTAGGGCATATAAAGTATAATATTGACGAGGAAGGCGCTGACTTGTTTGCTTTAAGTGCTGGAATGAGCAGGAAAATAAAAATAGAAAATCTTAGTGATATAGATAATTACTTAAAAAATCAAACATCCCTTACTTATAAATTACAAGATGCTATAAAAAGAATAATTTTTTATACTGGGAAAATGGATAAAAACGACCCAACTCTTGTTGGAAGGGTTAACATCCAAAACGGCTTGACAGATTTATCAAGGAAAATCAATTCAATCGACTCACAATACCCTTCAGATCCTAGAAAAGCTTCTGACCAGCAGATACAAGCAATGTCTAAGCTTTTATTTGACAGGTTTCTGATGAAAAATCCTATTTACAGGCTTTCAGGGTATTGACTGCAAAAAAACAGAAAATTATATTAACAAGTCGGTTAAAAGTAGTTGAATAAGAGAGATGAAAGCAAAAAAGAGGGTTTTGTTGTTAGCAATAGGATTACTTCTTGTGCTTAATATAGAGTTTGCTTATTCTTCATTTGTTGAAGATACAATAACAATAACCGAAACCTTTTTTCCTGAAGTATTTTATTTTGTTCCTGGATATGGGGCAGTTACTTCTCCATCCAATGCTGACACTTCAATTTTTCGTTCTGACCCGGCTTTAGCTGAGGCTGCATTAGCGGGTTTAGCGCGCTTGATATTTGTTGCTTCTCAGGGGCAATCAATAACCCAACTTATTAGTATTACCACAGCGGACGGTGCAAAAATTAATGTTAATGAAAAAGGAGAGGTTGAAATGAGGACATCTGATGGAACATTTCTTTATGGTACAGATTTAAAATTTGTTTCTGGGAAGGATAACTCAGATGGTTCAAGCACAGCATCAGGCACTTTCAAAGGAAATGATAACAAAGTTTATGCAGTTGAAGTAACCTCACCACATTGGCTTTCCTCGTCTCCTACCGCTATTGACCTAAAACAAGCAGTTGAACAAGCACCTCCACCCCAATTCACCATCTTCATCCCAGAACCACCTACCTATATACTATTATATGTCCCTCCAAAGATTCCGCTTTGCACTCCGCAGACAGAAGTATGCGATGGCAAAGACAATGACTGCAACAGCAAAATAGATGATTACGTGATAAATGACTGCAAAAGCGAGGAAGGATTGTGTGCAAAACAATTAGGTGTATGCAAAGGAACAAGGAAAAAATGCAATGGCTTGAATAATTATCAGGACTGCACAACAAATGAGTACGGCGTAAGCGGAAAATACCAGGAGACAGAAACTCAATGCGACAATCTTGACAATGACTGCGACGGCTCTATTGACGAGGGATGCGGGTGCCTTCCAGCTTCAACAAAGCCCTGCGGCTACAATGACAAAGGTATTTGTCAATTAGGAACTCAGGTATGCTCAGCAGACGGCAAATGGGGTGATTGCATTGGTGCGGTTTACCCGGACTCGTTCAAGGAAACAGCATGCGATGGATTGGACAACGATTGTGATGGCTTAGTGGACGAATGTGTAACAAACCCGTGCGGGGAATGCGGGCAATTGCCCACAGAAGTATGCAACTACCAAGATGAGGACTGCAATGCAGAGCCTAAAAGCCCGACAACAGCAACCTTCAACGGCAAATTTTACCAAGATTTCTCAAATTACTGCCCTGCAGGCACTGTATGCAAGGGCTCTTACGCTGACGGAGTGGACAACAATAATGATGGAATAGTCGATGAAAACATCGACGAGAATGTCAAGTCAAAACCCAATAACAACTACCAATCATGGTGCGAAACCTGTGCTGCCAATCAAGGGCAGGCATGCGGCAACTGCGGTACTATTGACTGCGGAGGCAACTGTGTTAATCAAGGAGTATGCTCGCCTAATTCAGTCCAGTGCTCAGGCGACACAACCCAAACTTGCGCTGGAAACTGCCAATGGCAATCAGTGCAGAACTGCAACAACCAGGATGGGTGGTACGGTGGAGGAAATACTCAGCAAGCAACTTGCGGCTCAGCAGACAATGACGCTTCTTCAGATTTCAGGGACTATGGATGTTCAGCAGGCTCATGCTCTTACTCCATAACACAGACAAAAGATTGTGACAGCTCAGACGCCTGGTACGGCGGCGGAAATAATGCAGGATGCGGCACTGACCCGAATTCTGTATGGAATGATTATTATGTAACAACAAACACAAATTCATGCACTTCAACAACTGCGTGCACAGGCACAGGCAGCGTTAATTGCGACAGTAGCGACGTATGCAACAACAAGTGCGAAGGGACAATATTCACATCTGTGCCGCCGATGAAAGACTATTATGTCGCAACAAACACAAATTCATGCACATCGACAACTGACAGCCCTGTAACAGAAGACTGCGCAACCAAATCAAGCACTGACTCTGACGGCTCTGCAACAGCTTACACAACACAGGGTACTGTAGTAGATTACACCTCTTGTACACTTAGTGGCTGCGGCTCAAATGCTTATAACGACGCTTGCTCAGGTACTACCCTAACAGAATATGGAGCATCTGGTTCGTCTTTTGTATCTGGAACAAAACAATGCCAGGATTTTGAAACATTTTATTGCTCTGGAACAAACAGATACAGGCAGGAATGGGGGTGCTCCTCAAGCCCGGGATATTGCAATGACGCTGCTGTTGCTGATATTTTGATAGAGGATTGCAATACCCAAGATGGATGGTATTGCAATGGCGCGACGAGAGAATACAGAGATTATGGATGTGCTCCAAGCAGTTGCACCTACACTGTCGCATCCTCAGAAAACTGTGCAGCAAAAGCATCTACAGATACAGATGGCTCTGCAGCAGCATACACTGTAGGAGGAACTGTTACTGATTATGTAACATGCTCTGCCGGAAGCTGTACGTCCAACTCTTACAATGACGCTTGCTCAGCCACAATGCTTACAGAACACGGGACTTCTGGTGCTTCATTTGTTTCAAATAGCTATAATTGCGAGAATCTTGAATCAAACTACTGCTCAGGCGACAGGTACTTCAGGAATGAGTGGGCATGCACCAGCTCCCCAGGAGCTTGCACAGACGCAGCAGACACTGCAATAGGCACCAATGCGGATGGCGATGCAAAAGACCTGCAATGCGGCGATTCATTGTGTGATAATGCAGCCGGGGTTTATGACTCGACAAAAACAGCAACAGAAACAAACTGCGCAGACGGATTGGACAATGATTGCGACGGCACAGCGGACTGCAGCGACACAGACTGCAACGGTTCTATTGCAGGCAGCGTCAGGAACTCCGACAACCAGGCAATTTCATCAGCTGATGTAAGCGCAATGAAAGACCTGTCAACAGTCAAGTCAGCAACAACAAATTCACAGGGTAGCTACAGCCTGGGTAGCATGAACTGCGGAGCTTACGACTTGGTTGCTTCTTATTCCGGTTATCAGCCTCAAACTAAAAGCATCAGCCTTCAGCCGAATCAGCAGCTGACAGCAGACTTCACATTAGCCCTTGGTACCTCCTGCGAGCAGGACTGCACATTTGCTGCTGATGAAATAGTCCATGCCTCATGCGACGGCAAAAACGGCTGCGCTTTCTATGACAGCATTTCAAAAGCAGCCTGCGACAACTCGCAGCCCGGCTGGGTCAGGGACTACAATTCCACACATTATGTTGTTTGCGCGCCCGGCGCCCCACAGCCAAAACTCGAGATAGAGGCAAGCGTAAGCTGCGCAAGCGGCACCTTGGTCAAAATAACAAGAATTGTGGTGTACAACGGCAAGCCTGTTAAGCTGACTGTTGCAACATGCGGCTAAAATGACAAAAACAAAATTTAAAATCGATGAAATAATGCTGGTGCTTATCGTGGTTTTTATAGCCACATTTGTAAATATATACACCAAAGCTAAAGAGCCCGATATGGAGGCGGAGAAAATAACAGCGATGATTTTGGACGACCACAGCATAAGCTTTGCCAATGGCAATGTAATAGACGAAAGCAAGCTGATGGAAATCAAAAATATGGACTACGGGGATTTTAAAAACTCGCTTAAAGCCAAAAGTGATTTTTGCGTTTATATTGAAGATGGGGATGGAAATGTCATATTGTCCAAAGGCTCGTCAAGATTCAATGGAGACGGCTTAAGTTGCAGGGAATAAAATACTTAAAAAGGAATGCCAAAAATAAATGAGATATAATATGCCACAGATAAAAAAGAGGATGTATCTGCTGTTTTTTGTAATATCTTTACTCTTGCCCCTCTCAGTGAATTCCCAGACATGCACGCAATTATCCTGCTTCAGCTTTGGCAAGACCTGTGTCCAGACTGCTAGCGGAGCTCAATGCGCTGACTACTGCAAGGACAAGGGCTTGGCAGTTGCAGCAGTCGGCGGCTGCTCTCTTGACAAGAGGTACTGCAGCGCAGGAGGCGTATTGACAAGCAAATGCAGTGTTTGCGGCTGCGCAAAAGGCGAGGTATGCCAAAGCGACGGCTCGTGCCTGAAAGTGTGCAATGACGGCACTAAAAGCGGGCAGTGCTCCGCCCAAAAGCCGTTATATTGCGACAACGGCAAGCTTGTTGAAAAATCAAATAATTGCGGTTGTGATGAAGGCAAAGTGCCTCAAAGCGATGGAACTTGCGGGTTTAAGTCATTTGCAAAAGATTCAACAATTTACGATTTTATTTATGGGTTGCAAAATGGAGTAAGGGAAAGGCTCAATTACAATAATATTGCCCTTCAAGGAACTGCTTTTGCATCAAGCACTTATGATGCGCCTGCTAATTGGGGACCATATAAACCTACCCCGGATAAGGTGATTGATGGGATTTATACAGATTGGCTGTCATCAGCTAGCTCGCAGCAAGAGAAAAACCAATACATAGGAATTGAATGGAATGAAGAAAAAACTTTCAATCAGGTCAAATTTGTGCAGTCAAAGCGTCATGTAAAAAGCTACAAGGTACAATATTTCAAGGATGGAAATTGGATTGATGCTACCAAAGAAAAGCAATTGGAATATTTCCCGAAAGATTTTGAACTTAATGATTGGGTTTGGGAGAATGAAAATGCATTCTTTGAGCCTGTAAAGGCAAGAAAAGTCAGAATCTTTTTCCCAGAATGCTACGGGGTTTGCAGAATTCGTGAAGTTGGTGTTTACAACAGCGACGAAGATTCTTTGGGTTTATACACGCCAAATTACGCCGAAGGAGAATTCATTTCAAGAATAATTGATACTGGGACTTTGAAGAACAATGTGAAATATGAAAATCTTTACTTTACATCCCATGCTGAAGGCTCCTCGGGCAGCGAGGCGTCTGTGAAACTTCAAGTTAGGACAGCCACCATAACAAATGAGGGATTTAAAGGAGTATTCACGCCATGGACAGGCCCGGATGGCACTTCAGGAACATTTTACGAGAATTCAGGGCAGGCAATAAACCCAGTTGTCTACAAGTCAGATTCATTTTACTCTTCAACGGGATTTGTGTCTCCGACTGCAACAGGCGAGAAATTCAATACATGGGCAAATCCGCAGAATGCTTTTGCAAGCGACTTATCGTATGCGTACAAAACAGCCCAGCCCTCATTTAAAAGAGGGCAGCCAATATCCACTTCATGCCAAGCCTTTTTAGATCTCTCATCGAATGGTGGGAATTCCTATGAAGCAAAAAAATATTCTAATTTTGGAAGTGGTGATTTGGGCAAAGGAGGCCCAGCTTTATCAGACGGATTCACTTTTGGCAGCACTGATGATTTGTGGGGCAGGAGATGGTATCCGTCAGATTTTGCAAACAGCAATTTTAGAGTTAGGATAAGCCATGGCGTAGAAAGTTCAGGAGGCCCTTCTCCCGGTGCCCAAGACTACTATAACTTCAATCTGCCTGACTTAAGCGGTAAAAAAATAAGGGGCATTGAAGTAAAAGTGCAGGGGCTATGCGACGGAACATCATCCGAATCCATATTAAAAGTGGATAGCATTAAATTAAATGTATACCTATATCATGAAACTTATGACAAAAGCATCATTACAGGCTCCCACAACGGCAAAAAGTACATCCAGTATAGGGCATTGTTCTCAACCAATGACAAGAGCAAAGTGCCGTTTTTAGACGATGTCAAAATCATCTACTCGGGAAAGTTCAATTCAAAGCCTGTAGTGAGCACAAAAAACCAGGAAGTTGTTTTAGGAACTCCAGTTAATTTTGCAGCCATTGCGAATGACATTGATGGAAAAATTATCTCCTACGAGTGGGACTTCGGAAATGGCAAAACAGGAACTGGAAGCAATCCGGTCTACAGCTATCCAAATGACGGCTTCTACACTGTAAAAGTTACAGCAAAAGATGATGACGGAGCTATAGCAAAAGCAAAGGCAAAAGTATCTGTCAATGTTTATGATTGCTTATCCGATGCTGCTCCAAAAAGCGGTCCTGCTGCAAACTTATTCGAGCCTGCAGATCCTTTAATAAAACTCAAAGCGACAGAAGCGTTATTGGAGTATGCCCAAAGCAAGGGCATAAAGGTTAAGGATGTCGACACAACATTAGAATATTACGAAGCAGCCAATAACTACATCACAAAACATATGAGTTACTTATCAGATGGACCAACATGGAATGATCCTTGGAATGGGGCATCTGCCAAGGCATTGTTCCAGGCAGGTAACAGGGGATGCGGCAACAAGTATTGCGGAGATTGCGAGGACTTCGCTATAACAACGACAGCTTTGCTAAGGGCAATGGGCGTAAGCCCGAAATGCGCCTATACAGCATGCTCATCAATCCATTGCTATAATATCCTAAATATAGGCGGCAGGTTCAGGCTAGTGGAGCCGCAAAAAAACAGCCTGACAAGCGAGTTTAATTCAAAATCTTATGAGTGGAAATATGAAGGTTATACTTCATATGAAACACACCGTGTTTTTAATGATGAGGTTGGAAAATTCGCATACGCAACTGTAGGTGATGCCAATCCGGAAACTTATACTATAAACTACCCAAGCACAAGCGGCCTGCCAAACCCAAGCAAGAAATGCCCAGCTTCGTATTCGCAATGGAAAGGGCAGGGTGACCAAACCTACTTTAATGATAAATGCCTATAAAAATGACAAATAAACAAATAATTCCGATTATTGTATTTTTGCTGTGCATTGGCATAGCAAATGCAATTGAATTTTACGAGGGCAGTGTTGTCATAAACACTTTCAACGCAGATGTAAGCATAGGGCAGAATGCAGATGTCACTCTTAATTACACTTTAGCTGGGAACGAGAAGGTAAGCCTTAATTTTGAGAATGTACCTGAATCAGCCCAGATAACAGCAAATGGGCAGAGTTACGGGAGAAGCTTTGACTTGGAAATAAACGGCAGCGCTTTTATATTGGTTAAATATACTGCTGATGTTGGAACAGAAGCTATAAAAGAGCTTACAATTGACCCGAATATTCTGTTTAATGGATTGGTAAGCGCAAACAGGGTTCAAAATTATTTTGTCAAGATAAAAATGCCTTCCAATGTCAACGAGCTTTTAAGCTCAAGCGAAAGCCCGTCAGAAATCTCAACAGAGGGCGGAAGGAAGGTTTTTATTTGGGAAAAAACAAATGCCTATGCCTCTTCGCTGACAATAGACTGGCACACATTGAATGTAAACATTGACGTGGAAAGGATTGTCCCAAGCGAAATAACCGATGAATTTGTTGTTAAGAATGTAATAAGAAACAATGGCAACGATATCTCAAATGTAAGATTGGTCCAGACATGGCTGGAAGGCGACTTTGACCCTGTTTCGCCGCTAAATGAGTTTGAAAGGATAGAAGCCGGCAATGACAGAAGGCTCGAGTGGAAAAAAACAATCTCATCAATTCCGGGCGGCTCTGTGGGCGAGTTTTCTTACAGGCTAAAAGTATTGAACAGGGGGGAAAATGTCGTTTTCAGGCATTTATATCTCTATGTCGGCGATGTCTTGGTAAAAATAGTTGAGAAGGCAGAGTACACAACATTGGGAAGCGCAGAGCCATCCAACATAAGCGACATAAACGTAACAAGCGCAACAGAGGTTGCAGCATTTGTGACTGAAGATGGTATAATAGTGCCTGAAGAGCCTTCTGAAGATGGTGCAAGCCTGATTCCTCCGATAACAGAAGAAGATATTGAAGCGGAATTCCTGCCTGAAGCGCCACCAAAAAAAGAACCCACTATCCCGGACAGAAGGACATTGTTCTGGACGGGCATTTTGGTTGCCATATTGGCGCTTGTCGTCTTGCTGTTTATTTACTTAAACAGAAGAAAGGAAAAGGGCGTTAAATTCTAGATACTGTCAAAAAATTTAAGTATATGGCTGCTTATTTTTGATTATAATGCGCAAATCACAATCTGCCATTGAATTCATCAGCTTAGCTACTTTCATGCTTTTGGTGATACTCGGCTTTTTTGCCATAACAAGCTCCAAGATACTGGAGTCAAAAGAAGAGGGGAACAGGGAAATCGCTGCAGACATTGCCGATTTCGCCTACCGCGAGATAGAGATCGCAAAGTCAGTCAATGACGGCTACACAAGGGTTTTTTCCATGCCACAGACAGTCAACGGCGTCAATTACAGCATAAAAATAACTGACAACAGGGAGCTTGCCGTGGATTACCTTGGCTACGAGCATGTAAGATTCCTGCCTTCGAATGTTACCGGAAACCTCACCAAGGGCACAAATATGATCAGCAAGGCAAATGGCGTTATTTTTATAAACGGAAGCCAAATTGAAATATCCCCCTTTCTCACAATCCTTTTAATGAAAAACAACAATATTAATGCCATCGGCTTTGACAATAGCGGAAATGTTATTTTAAGGGGGGGCCTGCAGCAAAACATCGCCAATCCCCAAATTACGGGCGATGATGAGTTTATATTTAGGGACAGCAATGGAAACAATGTTGCAGTCATAAATCTTGTAAATGGCAACATGTTTATAAAAGGAAGCCTCCAGGAGAACCAAGCATCATTAACGCCATCTGCTTTCAGCAGCGATTTCATTGTGAAAGCCCAAAATGGGAATGTAATCGCGTATTTTGACGAATCCGGTAATCTCTACTTAAAAGGCACTTTAACTCAAAATGGAAATCCTTGAGGTGAAAAAAATGGAAAAAATCAGTGAGATAAATGTGATGCAATACTACTTTAGTCCAAGCTCATTAATCAATTCAGAAGTGGTAAGCACTTTGACTTTTGATTGCATTTTGAAAGCCTTTTCATCCGACCAAATTGCACAGTTTGATTTCAATGCTAATGCAAAATACTCTATATCTTTTGAATGTGGCGAGATCTCTTTAGCATCAGAAATCTTATCCATGAAGTCTTCTAGTGGCATAAATTTAATCCTTAATTTCATAATACTTATAAAGTTATCAAAATCCTCATGCGAAAACCCTGATTTAAACCTTATCTCTTCTCGGTTATTTTCCAGCTCAGCCAGCATTCTAAATGGCGTAAAAAAATCTGTTGCGTCGGAGAAAAATATTCCCATTGCCGCCGAACTTAATTTTTTACCTATTATTACAGAAAAAACTCGATTTGCATCGATTATTAACCTCATTTTAGAGTTAATTTACGCTATGCCTTTCTCTTCGAGTTCCTTAGAAATGCCATTAGAAACTTTCTTTCCCAACTCTAAAGCATCTTTTTCCGTTAATTTGCTTTTAGACGCTAATGCCTCAAGCAGGGCTTTCTGCAATTCTTTTGACCTAGAAAGTCGCAACTCAAATGCCTTTGCTTTTATAGCTTCCTCAGCTACTTTAGACCAATCTACCTCAGGAAATTCCCTTATCTTGTTTTCCAATTCCTTTGATAACTGCAATATCGGCATTTTATTACCATTTTATTCAAAGCCCAATCTGCTATATAAACCTTTCGTTCAAGAATATTTATTGAGGTGAAAAAAATGGAAAATATAAGTAGGACAAAAATAGAAAATAAAAAAGAAAAATATTATAAAAATAAAAAATCCATCTTAAGGTCCTCTTTAGCCTCAACTTTGAAGCTTGTCTTAGCGATAGCTCTATTTGCCATATTTGCTTTAATTGTAAATGCAGGCGATGTAATAGTTGAAAATGGCAAAATAAATGTTGACAGCAAATTGTATGTAGATGATGCTGGAAAAGTCGGCATCGGGACGACGAGTCCGGCTGGGATGGTTCATATTTTTGGTGGTGGGGCAACCGCGCGCCTGATTCTGCAAAAGAGTTCGTCAGGCGCTGGCAATGCGATGCAGTTCAGAGACGAAACTAATGCCGCAAAGGCTATGTTGGGCATAGCAGAGGTTGCAAACGGAGGCGTCGTGGGGTCAGCGCTCAACGACTTCTTTGTAAGGGCTGAAGGCACTCAAAGGATTATGCTTTCACCAAATAACGGTGATACCATCGGAGTAGTTATCAATTCAGCCGGCAACGTCGGCATCGGGACGACAAGCCCAAGCTACAGGCTAGATGTTGCAGGCGATGCGCATGCAACAAGCTTTCCCACCTCATCTGATGCGAGGCTCAAAAAGAATATAGCGCCAGTCACCAACTCGCTTGACAAGCTGAAAAATGTCAATGGAGTCTATTTTGAGTGGAATGAAAAATACAAGCAGCTTGGAAGAGCTACAAATGGAAAGCAGATTGGAATTATTGCGCAGGATTTGGAGAAAGAATTTCCAGAGCTTGTAACCACGTGGGGTAATGAAAGCTACAGGGCTGTTGATTATGGAAGATTAACTGCAGTCCTTCTCGAGGCTGTAAAAGAACTTGATGCGGAAAATCAGGAACTAAAGCAAAGAGTTGAAGATTTAGAGGCAAAAGCTTAATAATCTATCTTAAACATACGGAATATTCTCATGAAACTTAATCCCGTAGACATAGATATAGTTCCAGAACAAGCCCTTTTTTCTTGTGACAAAGACTGAAAATCCCGCATCCCTAAACATTTTTTCCACCACCTTGTCATTTGAAAGCCATGCAACATTCGGTATCACCCTGAAGAAGTCTGCATAGTCCACAAACACAATTTTGCCGCCATACGGCAGCAAGCCGCGCATCTCCCTCAGCACCTTTTTTACATCCTGCAGGTAGCCCATCATGCCTATGCTTACAACAGCGTCAACATGCGGAATGGAGGGATGCACCCTGTTCACCTGGTGCTCATCATGGACAACAATCACATGGGTGTGCCCCTTTTTAAAAAGCCTTCTCTTTGTTATAATCAGGTCTTTTCTTGACAGATCGGTTGCATAAACCCTGCCATTAGGCTTTACTGCTTCTGCAAGATGCATTGTAAGCGTTCCAACCGAGCAGCCGAATTCCAGCACCTTTTTTCCCTTTACATCCCCAAGCAACGCAAGTATCTCCTTTCTTATGCTTTTCGGGAGCACCATCTTCTCTGTGAGAAGCGTTGCATATGCAAGCATATCATTAATTTTTATGATTGCATCCGGATTATAGTAGATTTCAAGCATGAGATAAACAGGCATGCCGACAAAAATAAGCGACAAGCCAAGCTTTAGGGTGCCAAGCGCATTTGGCTCATTCAAAAGCCATGCACCCATAATGCCGAGAATGAAGATTATTACAATGGAAGCGCCAACTCCTGCAAACGGCGCTTTAAACCTTCTTTGCACAGAAGGCTCTTTAATTCTCAGCACAGGCACTGATAAAATCACAAAAATATAGAGTATCAATCCCAATGGCAGCAATAAGCTTAGCAATGCCTTATACCTCCCGAATACCATTCCAAAGACTGCAAGCGCAACTATTGTCTGGAAAATAATGGCTTTGTACGGGGTTTTAAAGTTTGGATGTATTTCGCTGAACTGGGATATAAACAATTTGTCCCTTGCCAATGCAAGTATAAGCCTCGGAAGGGTTATTATTTCACCTGCAGCAGAACCAATCAAAGCTATGAAAATGCCTATGTTTACAGCCAGCATGCCAATATTTCCCATTGCTTTTTCCGATACAAGCGACAAAGGAGCAGAGCTTGAAACAAGCATCTTCCACGGGATTACTCCCAATGAGACAACTGCAACAAGAATTCCCATTGCCCCCACTACTATTGTTCCCCACACAATCGCCTTGGGTATTATCTTTTCAGGCTCTTCTGTTTCCTCAGCAAGATAAGTTGCGGACTCCCAGCCAAAAAAGCTTTCGGCAATGTAAAAAATGCTGATGAAAATCGAGGCTGTCCCTAAAGTGAAGAAGGGGGAATAATTTGAGAAGTCTATGTGAAAAGCTCCCGGAACCACTATGGATGCCACAACCCCAATTGACAATGCAGCTATAATAACAACAACAATCCCGCTTGCCTCGATGCCTATATATGCAATAATGTTCAGAAGGATTATGAAAAAAACGCTTATGATTATTTTCAGCCAGAAAGCTGAAGAAGGCATGAGATAGTCAATGGCTGCCGCTATCACCAATGCTGTTGTGAGATTGCCAACAATCCACGCGAGCCAGCCTATCATGAACGAGAAAAACCTGCTGTAGGCGTGCTTGCTGAACTCATAGATGCCGCCTGCCTTTGGGTAAGCGGATGAAAGCTCTGCAAAAAACGTGCTTATGTAAACTGCAATAAGCGTCAGAGCAGCCCATGCAATTATTGAGGCGTTTCCGGAATAGTTGGCTGCTATCGAAACCCCAAAGAACAAGCCCGTGCCCATAATGGAGGCAATTGCCAAAGACAGGATTGTCCAAAAGCCCAAAACCCTCTTTAATTCAGCCATTGCTTACTCATTTTTTGATATGTTTAAAAATAAGTGTTTATACTTGAATGTGGTAAAATTTATATATGAAGCGGATAACCAAATTAATATGAAAATAATGATGGTTGAAGGGCACTATAAAGGCAGGATAGACTTATCAAATTTAGATGCAGGCACGCTGCCAAAAAATATCGGGCTGGCCACAACTGCCCAGTTTCTTGACTATGTTGGCGAAATAACGCAATTTCTCGAGCAGAACGGCAAAAAAGTCTTTGCAGGCAAAATAAGGCAAAAGTATGAAGGGCAGCTGCTTGGCTGCGACACAGGCGCTGCTGAAAAGATAAAAGACAATGTAGATGCCTTCCTTTACATAGGCACGGGCGTTTTCCACCCATTGGGCATTGCATTGAATGTTGAAAAGGAAGTATTCTGCTACGATCCTATAAACGCAATAATATCAAAAATAGACAGAAGCGAGGTGGACAAATACAACAGGAAAAGAAAAGCCGCTTATATGAAATTTATGGAAGCAACTGAAATCGGCATTTTGGTTTCCTTAAAGCCGGGGCAGAACAACTTCAGGAAAGCTGTTGAGCTGAAAAGGCAGTTAAAGGGCAAGAACTGCTATATTTTTGCATTTGACACCTTGGATTTCAGCCAGATTGAAAACTTTCCTTTTGTGCAGTGCTGGGTTAATACTGCATGCAACCGCATACTCGATGACTATTCAAAATTCCCAAAGCCTTTGGTAGACTTAAGCGACTTAGAAAAAATGGAACTGCTAACTGTTGCCGCCAACTATAATAGCGGACGTAACTAAATTATAAATTATCCGCTATTATATCGGGAGGACACAACAATTTTTAATTAATTATTTGTGTCCGACATTATAGTCATCTCTTCTTTTTTTCCGAAAGCAGGTAAATCATTGTCTTGATTTCATTCAGCTCCTTCTTTGAGACGTCAACCATCAGGCTTAAAAGGATGAACAATATCAATAAGGTAAGCCAGTTGAAAATGGCTATAACCATCAGCCAGCTTATCTGACCGCTCTCGGCATTGTACACCTGGTTGATAAGCTGAAAACCTAGAACAGCAGCGCCTATGCCTACAATTAGGAGAATCAACTCAAAAACATTCATCTTGCTTCTGGGCATAAAAACCTCTTTTCTGTGAATATTGGATTACTATTATTTAAACTTTATTGTTGCTTGAGCCTGTAGAACTTAAATGCTACAAATACTGTAGTGATTACTGCAATAAGTCCTGCAGCAATAAAAATGCTTCCTTCTCCAGCAAAATCTTTAATAGAAAATCCCGTCAATTGATTTGTTTCTTTTTCCTTGCCAGCACTTGCAGCAATAGTTAGATTTTTTTCTTTGCATGGGTTGCAGACACCGCCGCAGTCAACTTCTTGCTCATTCTGGTTTTTTATATTGTCGCTGCATGTTTCTGCTGCCAATGCCAATTGTTTTGGCATTTCACATTTCTGAGTTATTGCAGGCGGGCTTGACGAGCTTGGGCATTCTGTTTCCTGCACATGCTGGGGCACTTTTACAAAATCGCATTGCCTTGCCTGTAACTCATTAACGCAATTGTTCCATTCACCGCACTTCCAATCCATGTTGCAGACAAAAGTCAAACCGCCTCCAGAGCCTCCGCCTCCTCCCCCGCCGCTGCTGCCACCGCCGGAAGAACTTGAGGAACTTGGAGGATTACATCCATCGTTGGTGTGCTGGCTCGGATTATTGTCGCAATTGTCAGTCCCTAGAGCGCATCCTTCCCCATATCCATCTCCATCAGCATCCCTGCACTGCTCCTTGACAGCAGAGTGGCTTAAGCCTGTTATTTTGTATCTTGAGCCTGTGTCAAAGCAAGCGTATTGTCCGCTTGTGGTGTTGTCACATACAACTAAAGTTTCATTTGCTGAATCGCAGGCTGAGCTTATCGACTCAAAGCCTGCATCAGCATCTTTTATGCAAACGGATTTAGCAGTTGTGTTTATTTTTTCAAGGAAAATTGTTTTTTTAAAACCTAATAAATTAATGTTGCCTCTTATAGAAACTGCGCTGCTGCCATTGGTTGTTTTGTTGATTGTCAAATTGCCAAAATCAAGGATATTTGATGAATTAAATGTGAAGTTAAACTCCATGATTGTGTCTGTGCCGTTAGTTATATTGATTGTAAAAGTTCCATTGAACAGCTTTGACAAATTTGATGTTCCATTTATAGCTATGCTTAAGGATAAAGTAGTGTTTATCGATGATAAATTCCCAACCAAGAAATCATTTTCGTCAGAGATACCATCATTATCATCGTCAGTATCGCTGAAGTCCGGATTGCCGTCATTGTCCAAGTCACGGGCACCATTTATAGTTATATTGATTACCAAAGAATCAACATCAAAACTATCGTTAGCAGTTACATTAACTTTGTAAAATCCAGCATCGCTTAAATTTGTATTCCAGACAAATGAGTTACCCTCACGAGAAAATCTTGAATCATTAATTGAGTAATCCAAAATATCATTGTCCAAGTCATTTGCATTAAGGCTTATGTTTACTTTCTGCGTTTCACTTAATTCTATGGATGTTGTGCTTATGTTTATTGTTGGTTTTCCGTTTAATATGGTAATTTTTGAGCTGTTCATAAAATCGCTCCAGTTGAATCCGTCAAAAACCCTCACGGAAAAAGTCCAATTCTCAAGCTTAGTTGTGTTTATTGCATGGATGAAGGTTTGGTTTGTGTAGTTTGTTATTGGCGTGTTATTGATGTACCATAACGTTTCATTTGCAGTAATGCTGTCATTGTCAAAATCAGAAAAGCTCCAGAATGCTTGCAAAGTGCCGTTTGTTCTGTTGAGGAAGTCTGTGTTTGTCAGGTTTGCTGACGTAACAAGAGGGGCTACATTTGTGTTATCAACAGTTAGGTTCCAAGATAAAGACGATTGTAAGCTTCCATCAGACACAATAACAGTTATGTTATAAAAACCCACAGCTGAAAAGTTGCCTGAAAATGTAAAATTGCTTAATGTTGACTTTAATGTTCCATTCTGGTACCAAGAAGTTGTAATTGCATCGCCTTCCCTGTCGTTAACTGTTATGTTAAAAGTAAAGTTGTCGGGCTCGTTAATGCTTTTATCCAGTTCAATCGGAAAAAATGAGGTTATATTCGGGGCTGTGTTATTGATTGTAACTGTAAATGTCGGCGTTATCTGCGTATTGCCTGCCGAGTCGCTGCCATAAATCCTGTATTTGAAAACTCCAAATGAGCTTACACTTTTGTTAATCATCCAATTTAATAGAATTGGAGTTGCATTTATTGTCTCATTTGAAGAGTTGAATTCCAAAATTACTGCTGACAACACTTCACTTGAAGTCAAATTTATTATGAATGATGTGCTTGACAATGCTGTATTATTTGCTGGAGTCGGTGCAACCAAGCTTAATTCAGGGGCAGTTGTGTCAAGCGACAATAATGCTTTGAAAATGTTTATCCTCGAGAAAAAAAATCCGCTTCCACTTGTGTCATCAATCTGCTTGCCTGTATCGTTCAAGGCATCTTGTATTTGTGCTGGAGTCAAAACCTTGTTTTGCTCAAGCCTCCTGTACTGCCTCAGCAATGCAAAAGCGCCTGCAACATGGGGGGTTGCCATTGAAGTGCCACTCAATGACTCAAATCCGCCACCCTTTTTAGTTGATGTAATGTTAACGCCAGGCGCCAACAAATCTGTTATGTTATTTCTGTTAAAATCAATTGCATCGGACTTGGTTGTGCCTCCAACAGCAGTTGTATTTGTTATGCATGCAGGGCTTGCAATGCCGGTTGTGCTAGGAGTACTATCGGTAGGACTTTTTCTATTTCCAGTAGCTGCAATTACACTTATATTTTTTATAATTGCATTTGCTATCGAACTTGTTAGTAGTGTATCATCATTATCACAATGAGAGGCAAACAATTCTGTTGTGCCAAGGCTCATTGTAATAACTGAAATATTAAATTTTGATGCATTATTTACACACCAGTCAATGCCATCAATCAAATCTGGACCAGAGCCCCCTCCACTCGAATCCAAAACTTTTATAGCGATAATGTTCGCATCAGGCGCAATTCCCCTGTAAGTTTCATTGGTGGAAGCCACAATTCCAGCAACATGAGTGCCGTGCCCATTGTCATCAATCGGATTGCTATCACTGTTCACAAAATCGTAGCCGCCTATCACTTTTGAGCATGTCCCGTTCAAAAAAGAATTATTCGAGCATTCCCCCCAAGCAGGATGCGTGTAGTCAACTCCAGTGTCTATGACGCAAACTGACTCATGTTTTCCAGTTACGTTTGTTCCGTTATAAACCAAGCTCCATGTTCTTGTGGCATTGATTATACCTGCAGAATCGCTTAGGAAAAGTGTTATGTTTTTCGGCTTGTATATCTTCAAAACCCTCGGATTGTTTTTGAGCTTTTGATAGCCTGATTTCTTCAGCTTGCCTGCAAAACCGTTAACAGTTGTGTAAGTATTTGTCAAATCAAACTCATAATCTTCATTGTTTTGCGCTGACAATCCCTTGTCTTTTTTCTTTAGAGTCAAATCGGCGAAGACTGCGCCTTGTTGTTCCTTTATCATGCTCTTTTTGGCATCAAAATCATCTTTATCATTGGAAATTCCGTATTTTTGCAAAACATCATAATCGTCCTTTAAAACAACTATTACGCCAGCCTCATCATTGTCCCCAAACAGCTCCTGCATTTCAGAATTAGCCTGAGACTGCGCAGAGATAGAATAAGCCATAGCTATGACAAAAACTAAAAAAATCATTAACCCCCTCTTCATTTGCCATGGTATTAAAATTCCATATTTAAGGCTTTTCTTAATGTGCCAATAGTGGACAATATCTTTAAATATACGTTTATATTATTAATTGCTGCAATGAAAAAAATAATGACTTTGCTTTCATTCCTTGTTATATTCATAATAGGCTGCAATACCCAACAAGCAAAAGAGCCTTTTTGCGGCGACAACACATGCCAGGAAAACGAGAATGAAAACTGCGCAGCTGACTGCGGCGGGTTTGGTGGCATGACGAAGATTAAATGCGCAAATGCCGGCGGCAACTGGAATGATTGCGGCTCACCTTGCGCAGGGACTGGCGCTGAGTTCTGCATTCAGGTTTGCTCGCCGCAATGCGAATGCGGAGGAATTGCCGGGTTTAAATGCCCTGAAGGATATACATGCAGATTAAGCGGGAAAATAGCTGACGAGCTTGGTGTTTGCTTAAAGTAATATCAAATTAAAACTTCAGCTTTTTAATCCATTTTTTTATGTCTTCAACCTTTATCTCGAGCAGGAACAGCCCTGCAAGTATCAAAAGTATGCCCTGAAGTATCGGAACAAATATTCCAATTATCCCCAACCCCACCAAAGCAAAGCCAGCAATCCTTTTTAATATTTTTACATACATCTTAGGTTGTTATGCTCAAGGTTGAAGCATCTCTTTTCTCAAATAAGGAATTTCCAATGCCTTTTCCGACAAAAAATGACTGCCTGCTTATTATCCTGCTCAGGACTTCAAATAAACTCTTTTCTTTCTTGTACTCAACAATTTCAGCTTTTATTCCTTCCTTTTTTTCAATATACCCTATGACCTCATCTTTTCCGCCAATCTCGTCTACCAAGCCAAGCTCCTTTGCCTGTGATCCCAAATAGAACAAGCCATTTGCCATTTTGTCAACTTCTTTTTTGCCCATGTTCCTGTTTTTAGCCACTTCGCCCACAAAATAATCCCTTATCTCGTCCAATGACTGCTGGAATAATTCCCTTTCCTCCTGAGTCATCTCCTTGTAAGGGCTTCCGATGTCCTTGTATTTGCCTGCGACAAGCCTTTGGTACGTTATGTTATACCTTTCCAGCAGCCCTGGAAATTCAAGGTAAGATGCAATCACCCCAATTGAGCCGGTTACTGAAACGCGGTTTGCAACTATATGATCCGATGCTGATGCAATCCAGTAAGCGCCTGAAGTCCCTATTTCCCTTATCCATGCAACAGTTGTCTTGTTTGTTTTTTTGACGGCATTTGCTATCTCTTCAGATGCGACAGCTGAACCCCCTGGGCTGTTTATCTCGAGTATTATCGCCTTTATACTTGGATTTTTATCGGCTTTTTCTATAAGCTCTATGGTGTCTGGAGATGCTGTTACGCTTTCAAAAATAAATTCAGAGTCTTCCGAGCCTGTGATTACACCTTCTATTGGTATCAACGCAACATTGCCGCTTAAGCTTTCCACGTCAATGCCTGCAAACAGCGAAATCACACCTACCGCCATAAATCCAAGTATGCTCAACAGCAATAAGACAAATATTGCATAGCCCCACCTGAAGCTTGGTCCTTGCGCAGGCTTCATTGCCCCTCACCTTCTTTCTTGAAAGCCTGGAATATGTCTTTTCTTCCCTGCTTCAGGTTGTCTAGTATCTGGGCTTTTGCCATCTCCAAAAACCCGATTGCCTCCTGCGGAGTCACATTCTGGGTTTTCATTGTGGTTTGTATGTTGTTGGAAGTTACATCAACCCTCAATAAAAAAGCTTTTTGTTCATCTGACATTTGCACCACCAACCTTTTAATCATTGCTTAAGCTGTATACTTCAACAACCCTTGTCCTGCTTAATATCTCGCTTAATCTCTGGTTTGTCTTTGCAAAAAACATGAACAAAGGGTCAACAATCCAAAGCAAAATAAACGGGAATACCGGCAAAAATACAAGATTCCTTGCTAACAACTGCCATGCCTTTAAATCTTTATTGCTGCTGACGACATAAATCCTCATCAGCATCTTTCCTATCGTCTGCCCCATCTTTCTTTCCAGCATCCAAAAATACAGCAGGACAAGAATTGACATTACAAGGGAGACAGATGTCAAAAAACCGGTATAGTCAGCGCTGCTGCTGAGAATCTTATATGCCTCAGAAAAATTGTAATCTTTCGGCATAATGTCCCGGAACAGGCTCCTGAACGGGAAAAGTATGACTAGGTTTATCACAGCCATGTCTATGAAAAAAGCGGCAATCCTTTTCCATATAAGCGCAGGGCCGATAAATGTTTTTTCCTTTGGCAAGTTCAAGCGCTTCATTGTTTTTGAGAAATCATTGCTATTTATAAAATTTGGGATTTTAGTGAAAGACACAAGATTTAGGACAATAATTAATGTCTTTCACTAATTAGAAAAAGACATCTATTGTCCAATTATCCTTAATGTCATTTTCTATTTATTAGAAAGATATATAAACAAACCAGAATACGGATTTCTTAATGAGCAAGAAGAAGGAAGAGCAGCAAAAGCAGGAGCAGATTCAGCAGGAACTCTCCAGAATCCATTTGCCAAGGGGCAAGGAAACTTTTGGAATTATCGAGCAGAGGCTTGGCGGCTCCAGAATGAGGGTGAGGTGCCTTGACGGCAAAACAAGGATATGCAGAATACCCGGCAGGCTTACAAGAAAGCTTTGGGTGCGGGAAGGCGATGTTACGATTGTAGAGCCTTGGGAGTACAGCGGCGACGAAAAAGGCGACATCCTATACAAATACACGCCAACTCAAACATCTTTTCTGAAGAGAAAGGGGCACTTGAAGCAGATGGAAGAGTTCGAGGAGTTCTAGCAATTATCGTAGAAATCTTTAAATAAATCACTTAATGACCTTTTATTATGGGGAGGTTCAGCACAGGCTTCTTTGCAATGAATTTCATACTGCTTTTTGCAGCAATAAGCTTTGTCTTTGTTGTTTTTGACCTGCACAGGCTTGCCTTTGTTTTTGAGCTTGCGGTATTGCTGGCAACAATCTTCTTTTTTGTTTTTGCAATGTTTTCAGTATACCGTGGCAGGCAATGGGGATGGACGCTGCTTGCAGCAATCCTGGCATTTCTGATGCTAAACACATTGTTTATCTACATGCTCACAAAAACTTTTGATACACCCCATACCACAATTATAATTTTCTCAGCAGCCGGATTAGTGATTGCCTTTTTAAATCTGAGAATTGGCGGACAACCTGAAATCCAAATGCAGGAGAATGAAAAAGCAAGGGATTACTACCCTTACATTGACAAGATGGAGCCTGACGAGCCCAAGGCGTATGTAGAAAAGACATTCAGCCCCGGGAAATTCATTGCAAGCAGGAATGCAAACAAGTTTCATGCCGCAAAATGCGACTGGGCAAAAAAGATAGGCATTGAAAACCAAATATGGTTCAACTCAAGGGAAGAGGCAGAGGCTCAGGGATTAGAGGCTGACAAGTGCGTTGCATAGTCATTTCTTCCATAATAGTGTTATCAATAAAACAACGCTTATAGTGACAGCGCTGTCCGCAACATTGAAGACGGGCCATATCCTGAAGTCTATAAAGTCAATCACATAGCCGTAAGCAATCCTGTCAATTAAGTTGCCGATTGTACCCCCAAGCAGCAGCCCAACAGCAAATTGCGTTAATTTTTCATTGTTTTTTACGGCTTTTTTCAAATAATAAAAAATGGCGATAACCACAATTATTGAGAATAAAATAAAAAACCAGTTTAATCCCTTGAACAATCCGAAAGCAGAGCCTGTGTTGGTTATGTAAGTCAAATGCAGGATGTTTTTTATTATAGGGATTGATTCATTTAATCTAAAATTATGTTTTATGATGTATTTGGTTAATTGGTCCAGAATGACAATCAAGAGACCAATAGGAATTATTACGGCATATTTTTTATCCATCAGAACACATTAAGAATCAATATATAAAAATCTTTTCAAAAATCTTTCAATAATATCTCTTTCTTCTGCTGTCTTCCTGCTCGCCCCTTGCAATCGCCTCAATGTTTGCAAGCCTCTGGTTGATGCTCTCAATGGATGCCCTTAAGGCATCTAATTTGCTTGAAATAACCTCGAGGTTTTTGGATGCGATGTAGCTGTCATTCGACATTGATGGCTGCTGGGCAGGCGCCTGAAATGCCTGAGCCTGAAAATTTTGCTGCGGTTGCTGGTACGAAGGGTATTTCTGCCACGGCTGTTGTTGCTGCTCCATGCCCATGCCCAAATCCGGGGAAGGGCCTGTTCCCATATCCAGCCCAAGCTCCTTGTCAAGCCCCAAATCCTTGCCCAAGTCTTCAATATCATCTCTTTTCTTCCAGAATGCCAGCTTGCTCAAGAAAGCCATCTATTCACCTCTTTAGGCAGACTTATTGGAATAGATATATAAAGATTTTGGATTAAGCGCCTTTCAGCACAAAATAAAGGACTGCCACCACAAACAAGGTTGATATAATAAAAAAAAGCATTACAAAGAATTTTTCAACCAATTTATGCAGGATTACCATTAGGATTAAGTAGACTATCACTGCTCCGACAACCATTGACAACACCGGCAACGCCATTTCATTCACCTGAATTCCTGTAATATCTGCAATCCGTGTTTACAGGGCATTTCTTGCATAAAGGCTCTTTTTTGCATATGTTCTTTCCCAATTCCACCAGCAATGCATGGCACTCATTAAATAACCTTTCGCTGTTTGGGAGGCTTTGCATGAATAATCTTTGCAGTTCCTCATACGTTTGTTCCTTAAAGCCAATCCTGTTCATAACCCTTTTTGTGTAGGCGTCAATGACAAATATCGGCTTTTTGGCTGCGTACAATATTATTGAATCTGCTGTCTCAGGGCCGATGCCATTAATGGATAATAATTCATTTCTCAGTTTTTCAATATTGTTATTAAATAAATTTTTCAGACTTCCATCATAATTCTTCAATAAAAAATTGCAGAAATTTTTTAATTTTTTTGCCTTTTGGTTATGGTAGCCTGATGATTTGATTATTTGAGCTAATTTTTCATTTTTTATTATTTTTTTAATATTGATTAAATTGTGTTTATTCAATTCCACAATTGCCTTTTCTACATTCTTCCATGACGTGTTTTGGGTAAGAATTGCGCCGAAGCAAACTTCTAGCTGCTGCTTCTCGTTTTTAGGGCCGCCAGAGTATTCAGGATGGAGTTTGCCTTCTGCTGTGACGGGCCACCAGTGCTGGGGGTGGAAATGGGAGTGTAAAAGAGAATATATTGTTTTTAATCTTTCCATATAATTGGTATAGTGGGAAAGTTATTTAAATTTAATTGTATTACTGAAGATAAAATGGTTACACTAGACAACAGACTGGTTAATGTTGGTGAATTCAATGGGGACAAAAAATCAGGACGGAGAAATTATGAGAGGGCTCTCCAAGGCAAAGAACTGGTAAAAGAGGCTAAGTCCCAATTGGAGGAAAGTCTAAAAAGGCAGACTGGATTTGACAGCCTAAATCTGCCAACAAAGCCTGAAACTACCACAATACAAATCGGGGATATGGTATTTTCAATTGATTCCAGAAGAAGCACAATAAGGCCTTCGTATAAGACAGCCGTTGAGGGAATGGAAACTTACCTTAATGGGATATACCTATTTACGTTGCAAGGGATGGAATTGCAATTTGTGTTCCCTCATGAAAATCAAATCTATATTGGCACAGGAAAGCTATTGGAAGCATTTAATATCTTTGTTTGGGGTATTCTAAATACAGGCGTTAAGCATACAATAGAGTATGAAGCAAGTGGAAAACTGGCTGAAGAGAAGCCATTGGACGAACTGACACTGAGAGAAATAAAAAAATACAGAGCATTGACAGAAGAAAACTTCGCTGATTATGTAAGGATGGACAGGATTGAGCCCATTCTTGACTCTTATGTAAAGGCGTATAAGAAACTGCTGGGAAAAGGGCAAAGAAAGCGTGAAAGGACAACAGCCGTAACATCAAGATCTGGCTATAAAACAACAGAATCAAAAGCTGAGGGGCCTGACTGGGCTTACGTAACAAAAACTCTAGTTACAGTGCCTACAGCGCTAGACTCTAAAGGTGAATTAAACATTTTGGATAATGTAGAAATAAGCAAAGCCGAGAAAGAGAGGATGTTTCCTTACTACAAACTAATGTATGAAGAAATTAGTGATTCTAAAATCCTGACGGTTTCTATACAAAGCATTTACAAAAGAATACAAACCCTTAAAGAGGAAAAGAGCATTGAAGCAAAAAGATTGAAAGTAGAGCCTAAGGAGATTGTTTGATGTTCTAACCAAAATTTAGCTGGTATTGTGCAGAATTTCTTGATATCGGCTTTGCCAGTCTTTCCTTTATTTCTGACTCGTGCGGCGCATGCTGCATTGGATTTTTGTAATCTCCCTCTTGATACTTTTTATTATGCACTTTTTTTATAGTATCTATCCCTTCAAGAACACAATCGCGTACAATCATGTATATTGGGGCATTTTTTAAATTATTTGGAAAAAATTTTTTATGATCGAATAGTGTGGTTTTTTTAGTCCAAATACCTGCATAAAAATAAAAAGCAATCCAAGGCGGCAGCTCTTGCATTATATCTCTTGGAGGATAAGCGTTTATTTGCCCCCAAAAAGCTCTTTTCATAGGCTCTTTTGTTAATGAATGATAAAGTGCTTCCTGAAGACTATCTTGTCCACTATCAAGGGGAACACCATCTCTTTGAAGCCTGTCTGCAATATATGGAGCTAAATCATCTTTCATGTATTTTCGGTTATCCCGTCTATAGAGCAATTTTTGTGCGGCATCATCTATTAGGACAACCCTCCCTTTGATTACATCACTAGGGAGTATTTTATTTCTGATAAGTTCGCTAATAAACTCTTGTCTGGCACCTTCGCTGAGCCTGTTTAGCCTTTCTTCTAAAGTCAGTTCGTTCATTAAAATAAACAAGTTTTAACCCTTTATAAACCTTTCGGTTTTTGTAACTAGCGAGTAATAAAAATTTATTAAGAAATCAGCACCGCGTTTATAATCCCGTCCTGCCCTGGCCTTGATGTAATCCTTGCCTTGCCAAGCTCTGTGTCAATTACAGAGCCTTTTGTCATTATATTCCTTCTTATGAAGTGCCTGTTAGCGGGATTGTCTGTGATTGTCTTAATCTTTGCCTGCTTGAAACTTTTTGATTTTGGGTCAAATAAATTTACCGTGTCGGCTCTCAGCATCCTGAGCTTTCTGTTGCCGCCCATTCCTCTTATGACATTCACTTTTATCTTGCCGAGCTTTGTAAAGGAAGGCTCCCTTCCAAGCTCGTACTGCTTTTTTTTCCTATAGGAGATATACCTTCCGCCTGTAGGCTTTCTTTTTGCCCTTGCCTGTGATATTGCCATAGGGTTAGTAGTTTTCATTGGTTTAAATAGGTTTCTATGAGTGTATATTAAGTTAGTAGTAATCGACTATTATCGATTTTAACGAAGTATTTAAATACTTATTTTGTTCAGTGGTGTTTTATGGCATTTATTGAATTCTTGATGGTAATCATTCTAATCCTACTTATAATAATCCTATTAAAGCTCAAGAAAAAACAAGAGCCTCAGCAAGTTGATACCATGGCAAATCAACTCTTACTAAATCAATTAGAAAAAATAGAAAAAGAAATGGATAAAAAATCAAAAGATGATTCAGAAAGACAGGAAAAGATGGTTAAATATGTTGAAGATAACATCTCTTCTTTTACCAGAACAATACATGGTACTAAAAGAAGAGGAAAAGTCGGAGAGTCTATACTCCAGGAAATGTTATCAGAACCTATAAAATCTGGGTTAATAGTAACTGATTTAGATACGGATTCTGGAAAAGTCGAATTTGCTTGGGATTTAAAAAATGGAAAACATCTTCCAATAGACTCTAAATTACCTGAAGTAGAAAAACTTTACTCAGATTATGATAAAGCTGAGGATGCAGCAACCCAAACAAAATTAAAAAAGCAACTATTGAAACAGATTGAAGATAAAAAGAGTGAGGTTCAAAAATACTTAAATAATCATAATACAATTGATAAGTGCATAGTTGCTATACCAGATGCTATCTCTGACATGTTTCCCGATATAAATAAAGATGCTACTAGAACAGGAATATTTGTAGCTGGATATACTAAAGTATTTTTATTTGCATGCATACTAAGCGAGTACTACCTAAAATCTTTAGAAACTGGCGAAATAGGTGTATACAGAGATACAATTACATCATTAAAAAACATCCTCAAAGAAATAGAAGAGAGAACTAACACCATAAATCGTGGTATAGTTCAAATTTCTGGGGCTAACAAAAGTATACAAACAGAAGTTGATAAATCTATGAACAAAATTGGACAATTATCTATAATTAAGTTAAGTACAAAAAAGAAAACCAAATAAATCTTGGAAAATAATCAATGATAAGAAACCTTTATAAACACGCCCGATTTCTCCGAACTTAACAAATTTTGAGGTGTTTTTACTTTATGGAACCTGCAAGGCCGTTGGACGCATTGAACAAGGCAAGAGACAAAAGGATAATTGTTGAGCTGAAGAACAACAAGCAGTATATTGGCAAGCTCAAGTCATTTGACATCCACATCAATGTTGTTATTGAGGATGTTGAGGAAAGGGTTAATGGCGAGGTTACGAGGAAGCTTAATACAATTTTCATCAGGGGCGACACAATAACCGTAATATCAACAGAATAGATTTCTGGATTTATCGAGTGACTAAAAATGAAAGGCACGCCATCAACTTTTTACAAAAAACTTGACCAAAAGTACGCAAGTGCTACATTTGCTTTGCAAAGTAGCACGAGGTGGAACAAATGAAGGGAACCCCGTCTATGGGCGAGAAGTCCGGCAAGAAGAACATGATTTACTGCCGGCGCTGCGGACAAAGGAAAATGAACCTCCGCAAGGCGAAGTGCAGCTCATGCGGCTTCGGAAAAAGCGCAAGGCTAAGAAAGTACAACTGGCAGAAGAAGATAAGGTAAAAGATAGCTAATTTATTATTTCTTTTGGCAATGCAACAAATTCAATCACGAATAAAAAATTAATTCAAAGACGTCGCTTCCCAATAACGGCAAAGGAGCAATGGGAACCCAGCTCAGGACTGCATCGCTGGCAGTTTTCATGTATTTGCACCGAGGAGGAGTATGAGGAAAAATTACTTCGACAACATAATGCCGAGGCGCCAATATGATGTTGCCGAAGGCAACGGATTGAAATTTTAAGATATATATACTTCATAGTTATTTTTAGCAACCTTTTTAAACAATTATCTTTATTTTCTCTTTTATGCGGAGGTGCCGGAGCGGTCAAACGGGATAGGCTTAGGACCTATTGGCTTAGTGCCTACGCAGGTTCGAATCCTGTCCTCCGCATAATTTAAATATAAGTTTTTATTCCTTTTTTACCATGGGAAAGAAAGACAAGCCGAAAAAGATAAGCGCTAAGAAAGAAAGGTACAGCAAGTTCAGGAAGGAAAAGCCGTCTTCACTGACAGTTGCAATGCCGGACTTGAGCGAACAGCAGGCTATGGAAAAGCGGCAGGACGAGCAGCGCATCAGCATGTTCTGGCGCAGCTACAGAAGGCCTCCGGAAAAGTTTGTCAGCGAAAGAAAGGCAAAAAGCAAAAGGTAATTCTGCTTATAAACAAAATAAAGTTGTTGCAGTAAAAAATACCCCAGTATAGTATTTTGTATACGACAAATCAAAAGCTTTTTATACCGAGTTAACCATAAGATTCATACGTGGGGGTGGACATATTGTCATTTTTTTCTGATGATGAGAAGCAGGATTTCATTACTGTAGATGGCAATATCTACACCCACAAGCAGATTGAAACAAGGAATGGCATCGTATTCATGCGAATGAAAAAGAGGCTTCTGCCTATTTTAGACAATAAATGAAAGACAAGCAGCTTCTTAGGGTTTTAGTTATAGTGCTTATTGTATTTTTGGTTCTTAACATTGTATTTCTTGCTTTAAAAATCATCAGCGAGTTTTTTTTCTGGATTGTTATAGCTGTTATTGCGGTTTTTGCATATAAATACCTGCCGAAGATGAGGAAATGATTTTAATTAGCCTGATTTTTTGGCAAATACTGCTCTATAGAGGTAGGTATTCTAAATGATTCTTTGACTCCTTCGTCATACATTTTTTGCCTTTTTCCACTAGGCGGTATTCCTGCCAGATCTCTATACTTTGTAACAGCCCTTCTAGAAATTTTTCCTAATTTTTTTGATAATTCCTCATCGCTTAGGGCAATTCCTGATTTAATCTCACTTCTCAGCACATTATTCAAACTAGGTAGAATGTTGTAGAGCGCCACTTGATCCAAATTAGGAAGCAGATAAAAAACAGGCAAAGTTACTTTACCATTTTGGGAGTCTATACAGACGCTTCTGTTTTTCAAAAGACGGTAATATGTTGAATGATGGTATGGAAGTTGCTCTAAATAGCCAATATTAGAGCGGGGCAGGGGAATCAATTCTGAAGGGTCTAGTTTCAACAAAAATCCAGCTTGCCTTTTTCCAATTTGGAGGTAACAATCTTCCAAAGTCTTTACAATCCAGTTTCTTTGACCTAATAGCCAAACAACCAATCTCTTAACATCACTTGTTAGCTGGTATTGCCTTAATTCCATCTTTGAAGGCTTAAAATGTTCTGCAGGCAGCATAGAAAAATCCCCATAACCCCTTACATGATAAGTTATGTCAGGCAAAGCCATGGTTTTATCATCGACTTTTGCTTCTAGAACATCCCCAAAATGGAGTTTAACGCCCTCTGTCTTTCTGCCTTGAGTAATTCTGGTATTTGCAGTTGCAATGCCACCGCTTATTTCTTTAATGACACCACAATAGAATAGGGGATTGCCTCCGCCGCTGCCCTTTTCTGTTTTAAGCCTGCCCTCTACAATTTCTGGGTTGTTCAGAATAACATCTATGGTTCTGTCTATAACCAGAATAGGGATTTCAAACATTGCATGATTTAATAATATTCTTCGCTCCTGAACAAGTTTTGGACTTTGAATAAGTCTTTGAGATAACCCCATAATTTATAGAGTAATAGCGGCATATTTAAACCTTTTTATTGTAACAATGGAATAGTAGTAAATAAACTCTTTAAGATTCAGAAAAGTTAGGGGCTTCGCTGCTGCCCAGCCAGCCTAAGCTGTCAGTTACAGTAATCCAGCACTTTTTTTAGACCACTTACGCAAGCAGAGGCTTAAATATTGCCTAGTTGACGTTTAGCCATTGCTCATTTAAGTTAACTTGCGCTCCCTTAAAGTGTTGCTTTGGCGTTAATCAATTTTAGCAAGTTGGTGTTAGATACTTTTAACTGTAAGTGAGTTTTACAGCTACGCACCCCCAAAGGCATATAATTCTCTTTGTATATTTATAAATTTTGCATATAGAACTTATAGATTATATATAAAATAAAAGAAAAAAGGCTTATTTAGCCTTTCCGAGAATCCTGAAGACCTTTGTGCCGCATGCGCCGCACACTCCCTTCATGGCTCTCATGCCGTTCTTCATAGTGACTTCCTTGCCATCCTTAATCTCGACTTCTTTCCTGCACTTCATGCATCTTCCTCTTGCCATAGTGTATGCACCTCAAAATTTAAATAAATCTAGGATTTTTAAACCTATGAGTAGTCTGTATATTAAGTAATATATAAAGATTTGGTTTTTTACGAGTAAATTGCTACTTTGAGGTTAGAATCACTCCACAATCTCCAGCAACTCCTTGATGTCGTTTATCTCATAATCCGCCTTTGCGCCCTTGCCTTTTGGATTGCCGTACTTGGCAAAGCATGTCAGCATTCCAAGCTTCTTTGCCCCTTTAATGTCCCTTTCAGGCCTGTCTCCAACTACAAGGCACTCGCCTGGCTTGAATTTCAGCTTTTTTAAAGCCACTTCAAAAGGCTTTATGCTTGGCTTGAACTCCTTGGTATCATTAAATGTAACAACAACATCAAACAAATGGTTGATTTTCATTGAAACAAGCCTTATCCATGCTTTCAATCTTGGAGCGTCAGAAACAATAGCCAGCTTTATACCTCTCCTCTTTAACTCAAACAAGACATCGCTGACATGAGGATATGGCTCAAGAAAGCCTGCTCTTACTCTCCTATAAGCTACAATGCCGCTGGCTAAGATTTCATAATCAACTTTTTTTGTTATTTTTTTTAAGAATTTTTGAAAAATTGTCTTTTCTTCCAAGCCGTACTTGCCGTAAAGGGAAAAAAGCTCCTTGACTGCCTTTTCTTTCTTCACATTCAACCCAGCGTCAATCATTGAGGAAATTGCAGCATCGCAACTCAGTTTCTTCATAGTCATGAAGTCTATCAAAGTGTTGTCCAAGTCGAAGATGACTGATTTAATCATGAGTAAATGGTATTTTTATCATTATAAAAAGTTATTGAAAAATGAGGTAAAAATGAATAGCGATGAATTAGGTAATAAACAATATCAAAAATCCCAATAACGACAAAAATCAATCAAAAATAACGAGAGCGACTTTGCGCTGTAAACGTGATTAAAGTAATCCGCTTTTGATTTCATTTGTACAATGTATAGGTGAGGCGGAGAGGCTGTTGAAGGAAAACAATTGCAAAAACATTGCTCGCCTGTGCCGCCGAGCACTAGATTTTGGCGAAGCCAGATTGAATTTTTTATAAATTATATAAAAATTGGCTATTTGATACTCTGCTCAAAAAACCCAATAACCCTTTTCTCATATTTTCCAGTATCAACAGAATGCGTCATTCCATGCTCTGCGTTTTTAACAATCCACAATTCAGCCTTTTTGTTTGCGTTGTGCAATAAATAAGCCTCTTTGACTGGAATTTGCGAGTCTTTTTCAGCATGTATGAGCAGGATTGGAATTTCCAGATTTTTTATGCTTTCAACAGGGCTTGCATCATCAATATTTATTCTTAAAAATAAAATTCCATATAACTTTGTCAAATAAGCCAATGGATATTTTAAAATAAAAAATATCCTGTACATATGCTTAACAATATTGCTTAGTTTTGCATATGCGCTGTCGGTTACAATAGCCTTTACATTTTCATGATTAACCATCAATGCAACCGCCCCGCCAAGAGAAAACCCGTAAAGCCCGATTTTTGTCAAATTTTTTTCCTTCTCGAGATAGTTTATTGCTCCAATTATGTCATTTTTCTCCAAATAGCCTGCTGTAGTATAGCTTCCCTCGCTTTTTCCAAAGCTCCTGAAGTCAAACAAAAACACATTGAAGTCCTTCGTGAGAAACTCCGCAATGCCAAGCAAATTTGCCTTGTCAGCAGGATAGCCGTGCATTACAATGACTGTTTTCTTGGTTTTATTGTTTGGAATAAGCCATCCGCTCAGCTTAATTCCATCAGCGCTTTTGAAAGTAATACCTTCGTATTCCAGCCCCAAATCAGAAGGCTCAATGTTGGTAATTATTTTTGGAGGATGTATTGACATAAAGAATGTGAACAGGGAGAATAGCACTAAAAATAATGCAATGAAGATTAAAATTTTAATTAATATCTGCATATTACTGATTTATTTTTGCTGTATAAAAATATTGCCAAAATTCTCAGCAGTAAGCATAGCAACCTTTAAAAACCAACTTCCATACCTGAAAATTAATGGAAACTCTTGAATCCCTGAAATGGCTCAGGGAGCGCAATCTTTATGATATTTCATCCAAGGCGGCGCTTTCCCTGAAAAAAGTATTTACTCCCTGCCTTGCTGTGAAGGACGAGAAATTGCTTATAGTGGGAGATATTGGATATGAAAACAGGAATGTGGCTGCGGTATTGTCCGGAGCCTATTATCTCGCAGCCGAGCAGCTCAAACTAGACGCAAAGCTGATTTTGCAGGATGTAAAGTCAAGAGGCGACGCCTCAGACGATGATGTTGTTAAAAATTTAGCGGAACTCCGACAAGGCAATATAATAATCCTGAACATGTCTGACAAGCTCGGCAATATACATCAGCTTGGAAAAAGCTTCAGGAGATGGGTTGCAAAAAAAAGCCACAGGTTTATCTCTGCAATGTCGCTTGGAGACTTGGCTACGAGCAACATAGAACTTATACTGAATGCTATTAATGTCAATTACAAGCCGCTGCAGGCGCAGCATGAGGAAATAAGGCAGAAATTTGAAAGAGCAAAGGAAGTCAGCATAACAACACCAGCGGGAACTGACTTGTACTACAACAAAGGCGGGATAAAGGCGATTGCAGCAGACGGCAATTATACAATGCCCGGCACAGGAGGCAATCTGCCTGCAGGCGAAGTCTATGCACCCCCAAACGGGAAAAAAATAGAAGGCAAGGTTGTCATTGACGGCAGCTCAAGGACGCACGAGCATACGATACTGATAAAAAAACCCATAGAGCTTACAATTAAAGGGGGAGAGATAACGCAAATCAAAGGCGGCGATGAAGCCAAGCAGCTCGAGGCCACGCTTAAATGGGCTGCTTCTGTTGCAAAAAATCCCGGCAATGTGAGAAGAATATGCGAGCTTGGCATCGGCTTGAACCCAAATGCCTCGATAATAGGCGCAATGATTGTTGACGATAAAACCCTAGGGACAGCCCATATCGGGATCGGCTCAAATTACTGGTTTGGGGGCAATATATATGCAATCATCCATTTAGACCAAGTCTTTAAGAATCCTACAATTCATTTGGATGGAGAATTACTCAAAATATAGGCTATTCCTCTTCTTCGTCTAGCTGCTGCATCCACTTCGGCAACTCTACTTTAGGATAATCCTTGTCAGAGCCTCCAAAATAAGCGCCTTTTTCCTTTAGCTTATCCATAATAAATCCATAATACTCTAAAATATATAAAGATTGTTTAGTAAGGTATAGTGACTACAAGCTTTAACTAAAAAGAAAAGTATTAAAAGAAATAGCCAAATTGACAGGCAGATGGAATACAAGCAGGTAATCCTAGTCAGGGAGGATTTAAAACTGCCGAAAGGAAAGCTGGGCGCACAGGTTGCACACGCATCCGTAGATGCAACGCTGAAATCCGACAAAAAAATTGTTGATGCATGGAAAAAAGAAGGCGCAAAAAAGGTTGTTTTAAAAGTCAAGGATGAGAAAGAATTATTTAGGTATAAACAGATGGCTGAAGACATTGGATTGAAAACAGCTTTGATAAAAGATGCAGGGCATACTGTCTTAGAACCCGGCACGATAACCTGCCTGGGCATTGGGCCGGACTTGGAGGAAAAAATTGATAAAGTTAGCGGAAAGCTCAATATGATGTAAAACAAGCATCATTCTTTTTTATCATCAATTCTCCTGTAATCTTGTCCAAACCTATACCAATTCCAGAATATTTGCCTGTCTTCAACTGGAATGCCAATTTTTTTAAAGTCTATTGGTGGTTTGATCTCCCCTTTGTACCCGTAGGCAAGAGCGGTGTAACTTGTACCTTTTTTAAGATTTTCTGGTATATTCCCCTCTAAACTTAAAGCAGGTTCAATTTTAAATCTCCTATAAAGCTTAATGAAGTGAGAGTCTATTGTTGCTAGCATTGTTGTCTCATCAATCTTAACCACTCACATGGAGTTTTGGTTTTTTGTTTTTAAAACTTTCTATAAGAGTAAAGGAGTTTTTCAGTTACCTTTTTAAATTCAATATTTTTCTAGTGCTTTTATCGGGCCCATAGCTCAGCCTGCTTAGAGCACCTGTCTAATTGGTGTGAAACTCTTAAGTAGGAAGAAATCAGGGGGTCAGGGGTTGAAATCCCCTTGGGCCCATTTTATTTGATTAACTTTAAGTATACTAAATAACTACCTTTTTCCATGATACAGGATGTTTTCATAATCGGGGCAACGGGCAGGGTTGGGGCTGCTTTAATAAATCAAATCATCAAAAAAGGGGACATTGACAATAATTTTCATGTGAATCCTACGAGAATCATGGGGCTTGCCTCGAGCACACATGTAGTATACGCCCAAAAAGGGCTTTCTGAGCAGCAAGCTCTTGATTTTACAAACAAGCATCATGATGGCGCAAAAGCATACTATGATCTCAATGAGCTTTTTGAGCTTGCTAACAGAAAAAGCGATGAAAGCTCGCTTGCATTTGTTGATGTTACTTCAGTCAATGAGGCGATGACGGAATTCCATAAAAAGGTGATTGGCAGTTCTGCGCATGGCATTGTTACAGCGAACAAGAATCCCGTTGCCTTATCAGATTACGAAACTTTCCAATTGCTCACCAGAAATCCAAGAAGATACGGCTACAGGTGCTCTGTCATGGCAGGGGCAGAGGCAGTTCCATTTCTTCGCGACTTGAGGGACTTGAACGACAGCCTTAAGTCAATTCAAGGATGTTTTTCAGGCACGTTTGGATATATAACCTCAGAGCTTGAAAAAGGCAGAGAATTCTCAGCTATTGTAATGGGGGCATATTCAAAGGGCTATACTGAGCCTCATCCAAAAGACGACTTAAGCGGCATTGACGTTGCAAGAAAAATTGTTGTATTGGCAAGAAGCGCTGGCTATAATGTTGGAATGAATGATGTTGCAATAAAGCCGTTGGTGCCCAATAACTATCTGGAAGAGGGCAATGTAAAAATATTCCTTGATAAATTGAAGGAGCTTGATGCGGAATTTAAAGGTAGGGTTGCTCAGGCTATGAAAAACGGCTTAGCATTGAGGTATGCTGCCACAATGGACGTTTCAAATAAAAAGCCAGTAATTGAAGTTGCTTTAAGGGAAGTGCCAAAGCAGGGCCAGCTTGGAAGAATTTATGGCACTATGAACAAGATTATCATTATTTCAGAATCCTATCCAAATGGCTATTGCATAGAAGCGCCAGGCGCAGGGCTTGAAGTGACTGCGCGGAATATAAGAAGGGATTTGCTTGATTTGTTGCCTGAAAGGAAAATATCTTTTTAGCCTATTTTCCAACCATTTCCTGCAAAATATCATAGGCTTTCATCGAATCTTTCTTGTTTAATATAAAAGTCAGCTCTGTCATTGTCGATACAATTTCATAAATATTTATATTGTTCCATGCCATTCTGCTGACAGCATTGAATATGACTCCGGGAGTGTAAAAGAACTCCTCGCCGGAAAATATTATTGCCAAAGCCACCAGACTGGTCTCCTTGTTTACTGTTTTTTCTCCTGCTAGGAATCTGGTTAATTTGTCTATATATCTCTCATTTATCATGATGCTTACTTCATTGCTTCCCATTATCACATTCAAAGTGTCGCCCCTCTCAAAATTCACCAAATTATGTATGCTTTTCAATTTTACTAATAAGCTCGGTGATTTTAAAATGGTGAAATCACAAATATTTGTCTTCAGCAATATTTCCCCTTTCAGGCTAAATGCTTTTGACTTTTTCCTGTGCTCAGCAATCTCTTCAGAATAGCGCCTCAAAGCCATGACAACTGCAGCCTGCTTGGCTTTTTTGCCCAGCTCTTTCTCTATACTCGGAAGCATATGCTCAGCGAGGCTTGCTATGCTTATTATTCCATTTGCAAGCCCCTCCTCTACAAAAGGCTGCTCGCTTACAATCTTCTTGACAATGTGGCTTACGGTTGGCATAACAATAATGTTTCAAAATGTTATTATAATAACATAATATTTATATAGGTTGTATAAATACTTTGCGGTAGGTAAAAATGGGACAGAACGGAAATCACAGAGCAATTGAATATGAATCTTATATGATGCACGGTTCACAAGAATATGGTGTTATGTTACTCAACTTAGGCAATGGTGTAGCTATCCAACCCATAGCAGAGAGCGTGGCACAAAGGTTGGAAGAGAGACTAGGAACTCCAGTTAAAGTTGCACAATTTACACCAAATACAAGACATATTGATGGAAAGTTTCAACCAGGCGGTGATTATGCAACATATCACCTACAGGCAGAAAATAGACCAGATGTAAAAGCCTTTGTTGAGTGTTCAGACGAAAATAGTGACTGGGTGAATATCAGATTAAACGTAAAGAATGGTTTAGATGCAAGAGAATTCCTAGAACAATATAGGAATATAAGCCTAACACTTATGCCAAACCCTCCCTAAATGATCCGAGCATGATTTTCCTGCCTAAAACTTTTTACTTGTTTTTTAATTCATCAATTTTCTTTTTTCCACAATCTTTATATAATGTTTTGTGTTTTTTTGTTCTATGCAAAACAAGCAGGAGAAAAGCTTTGAGGACATCTTCTGGGCAGACACTATTGCAGACGAAGCAATAAAAAGGACGGAAACAAATCCCTTGCTTAAAGAAATCACCAAAAAGCACGGGTTTATTGTAATGGACGAGAAAACACCTTCTGGAACAATCCATATAGGCTCAGGAAGAGGTTGGGTAATAAGCGATGCGATTGCAAAGGCTTTGATAAACAAAGGAGTCAAAGCAAGGTTTATTCTGAGCAGTGACGACATGGACCCGTTAGACAAGTCTGCAAAAGAACTTAGCAAGGAAGAGAATGAAAAGTATATGGGGGTGCCTTTTCGCTATATTCCAAGCCCTGTCAAAGGCTACAAAAGCTATGGCGACTATTTCTTCAGCCAGTGCACTGAATTATTTCCAGATTTTGGGATAGAGGCAGAGCTTGAAAGCACAGGGCATGAATATGAAAAAGGCTCTTTCAATAAAACTATAAAGACAGCGCTTGACAATGCAGGCAAAATCCAGAAAATTTACGCTGACTTGTACGGCGAAGAAGCTGCCATGGCAAACAAGCTGCCTTTCAATGTGAAATGCCCAAAATGCAACAGGATATCAACAACATTGGCGATTGAATGGGACTCAAAAAAAGAGATGATTTGTTTTGAATGCAGGAATGATGTTGTCGAGTGGGCAAAAGGCTGCGGTTACAAAGGCTGGATTTCCCCTTACAACGGCAACGGCAAGTTCCCTTGGAAAGTTGAATGGGCGGCGAAATGGCTCACAAAGCAGGTTATAGTTGAGACGGCAGGCAAGGATCATTTCACCCAGAACGGCTCGAGGACTGTGGCGTGCAGAATTGCAGTTGATGTATTCAATTATCCGCCACCATATCCCTCGGATGGTTATGAGACTGGGCAGGGCTATGAATTTTTCATGGTCGGCGGCAAGAAGATGTCCACATCAAAAGGGCATGGGCTTGGGTTTGCTGAGTCTGTAAATTATGCTCCTGCAAAAATGCTGAGGTTTTTGCTGATAAGAACAAGGCCAAATGCAGCCATTGACTTTGACCCATACACTAATGACCTAATCCTGCTTTACGAGAGGTACGACCAGGCAGAAAGGGTATACTTTGGCAAGGAAGACATGGGAGAGAAGGAAAATACAAGGCAGAAAAGAATCTACGAGATGAGCCACGTTGGAAAAATTCCGAAAAAGATGCCTCCGCAGGTGAGCCTGATTCACGCCTCAATGCTTGTGCAGATTTTTGAAGACGAGAAAATGATTTTTGAGTCATTGAAAGGCACGGGGCATCTGCCTGAAAAAGCCTCAAAATCCGACATTGACTGCATAAAAGAAAGGCTTGCATTTGCGAAGAAATGGGTTGAGGAGTTTGCAGAGGAGCAGTTTAGGTTCAAGCTACAGCACAAAGTTCCCGACAATATTGATTTGAGTCAAAAGCAGAAGGATGCATTGCATCTGCTGGCTGAAAAGTTAAAAAAACAAGAATGGGACGAGAAATCACTGTTCAACGAGTTTTACAGCATCTGTAAGGAATTTGGCATAAAGAACACCGAGTTTTTTGAGGCAGCTTACAAGGTTTTGCTGAACAAGGAAAAAGGGCCGAAACTGGCGCCTTTTATACTTGCTTTGGGAAAGGAGAAAGTGGCTAAGTTATTTGGAGAGGTTTAGATTATGATTCTTTCCCTTCATTATAAATTATCAGAAGTCTCTCTAATTTTTTTATAGATCTTCCAAGTGTGTCGGGGTTTTTATTATCGCCAAACTTTACGCTCTTCAAATAACTTTCTATTTCAGAAGATTTACAGTCGCCCGCATGCTCTATCACATCAAGAATTTCTTTAACCAGCAATTGATAATTTTTAGTAAAATATCTGAATGCCATTGATAATACTTTTTCCTGAAAAGTACCCAATCCTTGTTCGCCACATGTTTTTATATACTCTGTCACGAGGGCTTTGCTTAAATCATTTTTTGATATTTTACCCCGGTTTACTATTGCTTGCAAATCCGCCATAGCAAGATGTAATGTGGACTTATTTAAATTATTTTACCTTTTAAATCTCCATAAACCTTCTTCAACGGAATTTTATATTTCTTAGCAATCCTCGCGCAATCCTCATATTCAGGCATTATATTTTTTATTTGATTGTTTAGTCTTGAAATCTTGACTCTTACATTGCCATACTTTGTCTTTATTATTTTGATTTCCCTGTCAAGGCTTCTCTTTTCAGCGCTAAAAATCCTGACTCCAAGAGTTGTTGTCTCGTCAAAGATTATATTGCACAATTTATCAGTGTCTTTTATTTCACATAAAACGCTTAATTTTATGGCAGGCCTGCCTTTTTTCATGATTATGCTGATTAAGTAGGCATCCAAAGCTCCATTCTCCATAAGCTTTTCAATAACATAAGGATAAATCTCAGGGTTCATGTTGTCGATGTTTGCTTCGATTATGTTTATTGCCTCATTTTCAATTTTGTCCAATTCTCCGTAAAAAACTCTTAAAACATTCGGCTGTTTCAAATTCTTTGCTCCTGCACCGTAGCCGATTTTCTCAACCTTCATTGCAGGCATTTCTCCGAATTTTTCAGCCAAAGTTGTTATAATAGCAGCTCCAGTAGGAGTCACAAGCTCTGCTTCGATATTGTTGTGATAAATAGGCATGCCTTTCAATATCTCAGCAGTTGCAGGCGCTGGGACTGGAAATTTCCCATGAGAGAATTCTATAAATCCAGTACCAACATTGAGTTTTGAACAATAAATCTTGGCTATTCCTAATTTTTTCAACCCAATAACAGCGCCAGCGACATCAATTATTGTATCAATTGCCCCTATTTCATGAAAATGAATTTTATCAATTGACTTGTTGTGGATTTTTGCCTCTGCAGTCCCTATTTTAAGGAATATTTCTTTAATTGTATTTTTTATCCCATTATCTAATTTTGAATTGTCAATTATTTTGTTGATTTCTTTCAGATTTCTTTCATCATGGTGCTTATGCTCTTCAATCAAATCAAATTTTGTCGCTGATATTCCATTTTTAACAATCTTTTTTGATTCAATCCCGTAATTCTTTAGATTTAGCTTTTGCAATTCCTTTCTTAAATAGCCCATATCCAAGCCCAAGTTTATCAAAGCTCCAAGTATCATGTCTCCGCTGATTCCGCTGAAACAATCAAAGTATGCGGTTTTCATAGAAATCACTTGTTTATCATGCTTGCAAAATATCCAGCACCAAATCCGTTGTCAATGTTGACGACAACAACTCCCGGGGAGCATGAGTTTAGCATTGTAAGCAAAGGTGCAATTCCTTTAAATGACGCCCCATAGCCAACAGAAGTCGGCACTGCAATAATCGGCTTGCCGAACAATCCTGAGACAACGCTTGGCAGCACGCCGTCCATGCCTGCAACAATAATAAGCACACTAGCTTCTTCTAGTTTTTCTTTGCTGCTCAGCAGTCGGTGCAGTCCTGCAACTCCAACATCATAAATTCTTTCGACATTATTTCCCATGACTTCTGCAACAACTGCCGCTTCTTCTGCAACGCTGATGTCTGAGGTGCCTGCGCTCAAAACAAGGATTTTACCTTTTCTGGCTTTGTTTTTATCGCTGCTTATTATTATTGTCCTTGAAATTTTGTTGTATTGCGCGTTTTTGACGTGCTTTTTGACTTCATTGAACATCTCTTCTGTCGCCCTTGTTGCCAGAACATTTGAATTGATGGCTGCTAATTTTTTGACTATTGCAACAACTTGCTCTGTTGTCTTGTTCTGGCAGAAAACAACCTCTGGAAAGCCTTTCCTCAATGCCCTGTGATGGTCAATCTTTGCAAATCCTATGTCTTCGTATGGAAGAAACTTCATTTTTTTTACAGCTCCGTCTATGCTGAGCTTTCCCTTTGCCACCCCCTTCATTAATTTCCTAATTTTTTGCTCGTACATTGATTACCGAGTTTAAATTCCCGCTTTTGAAGCTTGCAATTGCTATTTCATCAAATCCTATTTGATTGAATATTTTTTCAATTAATTGAAGATTGCTATTTATTGTTGATTTATCAGCCTCCTTGGCTTCTATTCTCGCCAAACTGCCAAAATGCCTTACCCTCAATTCCCTTATTCCGAAATCTTTGAGAAAATTTTCAGCTTCTTCAATCATTGACAATTTTTTCAGTGTTATCTCGCTTCCATAAGGCACTCTTGAAGATAGGCACGGAGATGACGGCTTGTCCCAAATTCTTAAACCAAGCTCTTTTGCCAGTTGCCTGACTTCATTTTTTGTGATTTCGGCTTTTTTTAACGGGCTTATCACATTGTTTTCATCGGCAGCCTTAAGCCCTGGGCGAAAGTCACCCAAGTCGTCAAAGTTTGTTCCATTTAGGATGTTTTTAATTCCAAGTTGTTCAGAAATCAATTTAAGCTTTGTATAAAGCTCTGATTTGCAGTGATAGCACCTGTTGCTTGGGTTTTTCAGGTAGTTTTCATTTTGAGTTTCTTCTGTATTTATTATTAAATGCTTTGCGCCAATCTGCTTCGCTATATTTTTTGTTTCTTCCAGTTCTCTTCTTGGCAATGAAGGGCTGTCTGCAGTAACAGCAACAACATTATTGCCTAAAATATCATGAGCTACTTTAAGAACTAACGCGCTGTCAACCCCGCCAGAAAACGCGACTATTGCGCTGCCTAGTTTTTTTATCTCATTCCTAAGTTTTTCATATTTTTGGCTTAATTCTTTTTCCATTTTACCTAAAATAACATCAATGCCCCATAAACCACTCCAGCAGAGCCTGTGCCTAAAGAAACAAGCTTGTATATTTTTTCGCTGTGCAGTTTTATCAGCGGGTATGAAAAGGCAAACGCAAAAAGCAGCATTCCAAGGGCAACGCCAAAGCTGAACAGTCCAATTGCTGCAATCAAGCCTGCAAGCGATGTGACTGCAAGCGAGGCAGCAAACAGCATCAAAAGCTCGTTGTTGCTTGCGAGCCCGTGCACGACTCCGATTCCAAACATGTGCTTGTGGGCACGCTTATCATAATGCCTCTTGAGATGAATGTGCGGATGTGAATGAACTATGCTTCCGTGCCTATGCGCATGAGAATGAAGGCTTAAAAAATTCTTCAAGCTTAAAATTCCAAGCATTATCAGCATTAACCCGGCAATCTTTTCGAAATGCGGAAGGACATTGCTCAAAAAAGACTCCTTAAAAATGAAAAATATTATTGTTATAGTTGCTGCCGTAAGCATGTGCCCGGCTGCCCAGCTGAAGCCGATTTTTATAGATGATTTTATTGAATCAGATCTCCTTAATATGTTTGAGGCTGCAATCAGGTGGTCGGAGTCATAGCTGTGCCTGAACCCGAGCGTCAAGGCAAGAGCCATAAACGAGATTGATTCCAGCATTATATTGCAGTATATTCAGAGTTTATATAAATATTACGCTTTTTACAATCGTGTTACGAAAAATATTTAAAGCAAAGCGATAAAATGGTTTGCATGGACAAAGTTGTAAGGACTGGAATATCTTTTGAGCCTAAATTGCTGAAATTATTTGACAAATTCCTGAAGGAAAAAGGATACACGAACAGGTCGGAGGCGATTAACGACATTATAAGGGACAGGCTGACCCATATGCACGAAAGCCAGATTATTGGAACGATAAAAGTAGTCTATGATCAGCGAGTCGGGCATTACAGCAAGAACGTCTCAAACCTTCAGCACGACTACCACTGCCAGATTGTTTCTTCAATGCACACTTACTTGGACCACCACACATGTTTGGAGCTGATTGTTGTCAAAGGAAGGACTGAAAGGGTTAAAAAGCTGCTGAAGAAGATAAAAGACACTGAAGGGGTCAAGGAAGCGGAGTTGGTGTTGGAAGGATGAAATACTATTTTTGTCTCTCTTTCTTATATCAAGGTGAAAGACTTTCTGGTAACCACCAATTGTCTTTTTCTATAGTAACTTTTAGAGCTTTTAACATATCTTCTAAGTTATAGTTTCTAATTTTTCTGACTTGACCTTTATATTTTTCAAAAGTTCTAATTGGATATCCAAATCTAACAACTTGTCCTACTTCTATATACGTATGAGAACCTTCATCTACAGGAACTATACTAACCTTTGCCTTTCTTTTACCTGTGCCAGAATGATTGATACGTGTCAGTTCTACCCCAAATTTGACAGCATCATCCAAAACAAATCTTTTCACACTTTTTGGCTCTCCATAAAAACTACTTTCCCATCCAGCTTTAGGTTTAAAATCTGCATCTTGCTCAAAGGCAGTTGTTTCCGTATATAATCTCACTACCCTTCCATTCATTCTTTTATTAATATGGTAATAATCCACTAAAATTGCATATTTTATCATTTTTAACCACCATCAAGTTTTCTAATCATTTTTAATCACCCTAAATTGGAACTTTCTTTTTCATATTTTAAAACCATATAAAAATAAACTCCAAGCAAAGGGGGCCGAGTTAGCCGTGCTGGGTGCACCTCTACTGATTTGTCACTCATTCTTACTTCAAGCTCTGGTTGTCTATTGAAAATGCCAATCTGTGCTTTTGGCGAGTAATAATATCCAGCCTTGTGGTTTTCGTATTTTGGTTGAACGTGAGGAATACTATCATCAAATACAACTTCAAACAGCGATTTTTCCGTTCCAAAAGCACCTAATGTCTTCCTACTTATTGTATCTATTATGTGCATGCTAAAATCATTTTTTCTTAAAAATGCGTATAATATCTCCCAAACTCTATCATTTTCTGACTCTGGTTTCTGTTCTTCAGTAATTTTAACCACCATCAAGTAGGAATATGACACTTATATTTAAACTTTTGTGGTATTGTAACAATACCATTAAATTTATATACTAGTTATGGTCATCTAAGATAATGGCGTTAGAATTCCTAAGAAAAATCGGGCTTTCAGATGGCGAGATTAAGGTTTATTCTTCCCTTCTTGACTTAGGAAAAGCTCCTTTGAATAAAATCCATGAAAGAACAGGCATTGAAAGAAGGAATATTTATGACATTCTGAACAAGCTAATTGAGCGTGGCTTAGTGACTTACATAAAAGAGAATAAAAAGAGATTATTCGAGATTAGCCATCCTAATAAAATAATTGGCTATGTAGAAGAAAAGAAACATGAATTGGATATAACAAAGCAAGAAATAGAAAAAGAACTTCCTTCAATTCTCGAAAAATATAATTTTAAAAAGCCCGATATAAATGCAGAAATTTTCAGAGGCATAGAGGGGGTAAAAGCAGTTTGGGAGGATATGCTCAATCACAAAGAAATTTATTGGATTGGTTCTGGCAGATATGTTCCAAAGAGGCTTTCTATCTGGTTTTCCAATTATAATAGAAGAAGAGTAAAACAAAAAGTAAAATGGCTAAATCTTATGAGAAATGAAATGAAAAAGGAAATAAAAAAGCCTTTAGAATTTGAGAAAATTAAATTTCTTCCAAAAGAATTCAGCGGCAATCCTACTGCTATTGGAATTTATGGCAATAAAATAGTTAATTTTTTGCTCGGAGAAGATTTTTTTGCATTTATGATAGAAAACAAGGAAATTGCAGATGATTACAGAAAATACCATAGTTTCTTATGGAACATAGCTAAAAACCAATAACTTAATAAACCATTTTATTTCTATCAGTTTTATGGGTGGTTACAAGGTAATTAATGGCAAGGTAGTCATTGGATTGGCTGAAAAAGTCAGTGTCAAGCATCATAACGGCAGGAAAAGTGTTGTTGCCAAGATAGACACAGGCGCTACAAAAAGCTCCATTGACACGAACCTTGCGGCAGAATTAAGACTTGGTCCTGTTATTAAGTCAAAACTAGTCAAGTCAGCGCACGGCTCAAAGCTCCGCCCGATAATTGAAGCAGAAATAGAGTTAGCGGGTAAGAAAATAAAGTCAGAGTTCACTTTGGCGGACAGGGCTCACATGAAATACAGGATTTTAATCGGGCAGAATATATTGAAGGACGGGTTTTTGATTGATCCAACAAAATGAAAAATTTTAAAGAGAATATAGAAGGATGGCAAGTACCAAATGAACTTGTTGAATATCGTTATAGACTAGGATTTGAAGTTAATCCAAATGGAAAAAAATGTATGACTTTTATTGGTTTGAATCCGTCAGATGCACATTATGATTATAGATTAAAGAACTTAAAGTTAGACAAAACTGCCTATATATGTAGTGAATTTTCGTTAAATGAGGGATTTAGAGAGGTAGAATTATTAAATCTTTTTGCATACAGACATAAAGAAAAGGGGGTACTTCTTAAAGTTGAAGACCCTCTTGGTGAAAATAACGATGAATTTATCAAAAATGCGGTCGAAAAAGCTGATAAAATAGTTGTTGCTTGGGGCAGATACTTTAATTCTAAAATCTATGAAAGAGCTAAAGAAGTAGAAAAAATACTTAAACCTCCTAAAAATAAAGTTTATTGCATTAGAAAAAATCAAGATGGTTCACCTACTCACGCTTCACGTCAAAGTCCAAAACTAAAAATTGAAAAATTGTATTTTAATAATTAAAAAATGAAAGCAGCAGTAATGTCATTGGGAAGCAAAAGCTCGATGATGGTAATCGAGGCTATGAAGAGCTATTTTGACTCTGTCGACAATATAGACTTGAGGGATGTTGAGGTAAATCTAGGCAGGGGCAAATCAGACGTTCTATATGAGGGAAAGCCATTGTCGCAGTACAGCTGCATTTATGCAAGGGGCTCTTTCAGGTACGCGCCGCTGCTGAGGTCTGTAACAAAAACATTGTACAGGAATTCCTACATGCCCATAAAGCCCGAGACTTTCACAATCGGGCATGACAAGCTGCTTACGCATCTTGCTTTGCAGCATTTCAGCATTCCGATGCCGGCAACTTATCTTGCTTCTTCAACAAGGGCGGCAAAGAAAATTCTGAATGAAATACACTATCCGATTGTTTTGAAGTTTCCGCACGGCACGCAGGGCAAAGGGGTTATGTTTGCTGAGAGCTATGCAGCTGCCTCTTCCATGCTTGATGCACTTATGGCGCTAAGGCAACCGTTCCTGATACAGGAATACATTGAAACAGGCGGCATTGATGTCAGGGCTTTTGTTGTAGGCGACAGGGTTGTGGCATCAATGAAAAGAAAGGCTGTAAGGGGAGAATTAAGGGCAAATATTCATGCTGGCGGCATTGGGGAATCCTGCGTGCTTGATGAAAGGACTAAACGCATTGCAATTGACACTGCAATTTCAATTGGAGCGGAAATCTGCGCTGTAGACATGCTTGAGAGCCCGAAAGGGCCATTGGTTATAGAGGCAAATTTATCGCCTGGACTTCAGGGCATCACAAAGGCAACCGGCATAAACATTGCTGACAAGATTGCAAAATACCTTTTTGAAAAATCAGAGATATTTTCTGCAAGGGACAGGGATGAGGCAACATTGAAGATTTTTGAGGACTTGGGATTGAGCGGCGAGATAGCGCAGCAAATCATTACCAACCTTGACTTCAGGGCTTCAAGGATTTTATTGCCGAAGATTGTGACAGATATTTCTCAATTTGGAGAGAAAGACGAGGTTGTGCTGAAGGTTGAGAAGGGAAAGCTGGTAGTGGAGAAGGTTTAAAAGTGGATATAAAGAAGATAGAAATTGCAAAAAATATATATGAAAAATTATCTAGATGGAAATTTGTTAACAAAATTTTAACTGATTTTTTTAGCGATAACAAATTAAACAATTCTAAAGAAATAATATTAATAAAAGTTGCATTGATTGATTCTTTTTATAAAACGAATCTTAAAGATCAAATATCTATAGCAGAACATATTTTTAGTTTGCCATCTTTAGACAAAGATATAGCTAAAGGGGATATTGAAATAGTAGAAAGGATTGCACGACAAAAAAAATATTTTGTTTCATTTGCAAGCAAATTTTGCCATTTTCACAATAAAAATAGTTTTCCAATCTATGACTCTTATGTTTGCTTAGCCCTTAAAAGGTTAGTTGGATATGAAGGCAAAAAATATAGTGATTTTTTTGCAACAATTAACAAACTTAGAAATGATAACAATTTAAATAGTGTAAACTATGAAGATATTGACAAATTTCTTTGGATGTATGGACTTACTGACAGATTGAAGAATAACAAAAAAAATGTGAATAGAGAGATTCTTTCTCTTTACGAAGAACATAAAAATTTATTTGAGGCACTCTGCTAAAATCTTAAAAGTGATTCTTCAAACCAGAAAACTAATTCTTGTATCTCAAAAAACCGCAACCTTTTTATTATCCTATGCTAATTCTGATGTTGGATGATTCATTCAAAACTGATAAAAGATGGAAATGGGTTTATAGTACCTCTACCTAAGAAAGTAGTGAAGGAGTTAAATCTTAAAGCAAATCAAGAAATAGAATGTGACATTTATACTTTAAATAAGTTAAGAAGAAAAGGATAGCAATTTAGCATATTTTCTAAACCAAAAACTCGTTCCTAGCAACAATCGTCTGCTCTCTTTTTGGGCCGACTGAAATTATTGAAATTGGGACTTTCAATAATTCCTCAATCCTTCGCAAGTATTTCTTCGCGTTGTTCGGCAGCTTGTCATAGCTTCTTACTTTTGTAATGTCATCCCACCAGCCGTCAAGCTCTTCATAAACAGGCTGGCAGTTCTGCAGGATTTTGATGCTGGTTGTGAAATCTTTCAAAATATTGCCCTTGTATTTGTAAGCAACGCATATCTTTAATTTGTCAACTGTCGTGAAAACATCAAGCTTTGTAAGCGCAATTGAGTCAATGCCATTAACCATTACAGAATATTTTCCGATTAGTGCGTCAAACCAGCCAACCCTTCTTTCTCTTCCGGTTGTTGCGCCAAACTCCTTGCCGATTTTTTGTATTTTCTGCCCGACAGCCCCTGTTATCTCAGTTGGAAAAGGCCCATTTCCTACTCTTGTCTTGTAAGCCTTGCATACCCCCATTACACTTTGCACTTTTCTTGGCGAAATTCCGAGCCCCGTGCATACACCTCCAGATGTTGTACTGGATGATGTAACAAACGGATATGTGCCATGGTCCACGTCCAGCAAAGTTCCCTGAGCGCCTTCAAAAAGCACTTTTTTATTGCTGTCGACTGCGCCGTTTATAATCAATGTTGTGTCATTGATGTAAGGCTTCAATGCTTCTGCATAATTGATGTACTCCCTGTAAAATTCCTCTTCGCCAAACCTTTTTCTGAAAATTGAATCATCAACAAAGTCCTGCATTCTAAGCCCGATTCTTGCCGCCTTGTCAGTGTATGCTGGCCCGATACCCCTTCCGGTTGTTCCGATTTTGCCCCCCGCCTGCCTGTCTTCGGCAATATGGTTGGGCAGGATTACATGGGCATTTTCGCTTATTGCAAGATTTTGAGGTGAAATCTTTATGCCGTTTTTCTCGAGATTTTTTATTTCATGAAGCAGAATTTTAGGATCAATAACCAATCCATTTCCCACAACATTTAACTTGTTCTTGTGCATAACCCCTGAAGGAACCAAATGCACGACAATTTTTTTGTTATTTGCCTCAATTGTATGCCCTGCGTTGTTGCCTCCGTTGAACCTTGCAATAATGTCTGCTTTTTCAGCCAAGAAGTCTATGATTTTGCCTTTGCCTTCGTCGCCCCATTCCATTCCTATGACCGCGATGTTTGAAGGATTGGTTTGCCTTGCCATAACTTAGCGGCAAAGGGGATTTTTATTTAAAGGTTGCGGAAAAATAGTATGGTTCTTTAAAAATTCATATGATTTTTTATATTACTAGTTGATAACCG
>Ga0209541_10000715_pt1 | contig 65829 bp, 62 predicted proteins | sample RifCSPlowO2_01_FD_184027 | JGI IMG/M metagenome (GOLD analysis project Ga0209541, IMG submission 184027) | Groundwater microbial communities from Rifle, Colorado - Rifle CSP2_plank lowO2_0.1 (SPAdes) (version 2) | ecosystem: Environmental > Aquatic > Deep subsurface > Groundwater | place... | reverse complement strand
CGCCTACCATGCCAATACCGATGATTCCAACCCTTATTTTTGATGGATTTTTCATGCTTTTCAAACTATACCAACCCTTGATTTTTATTGCAAATTAATGTAAAATTCAAGTCAGATAATTAACCCCACTATGAAGAAATTTCTGCTTTTTTTCTCTGATGCCGTTATTTTATATGCCTCTCTGTTTTTAATGCTTTTATTAAGATACGGGGTGAATTTTGGTTATCAGTATAAACTTCACATTTTACCATTTACTTTAATCTTTGTTTTCTGGCTTTTAGTTTTTTATATTGCAAACCTGTACGAACCGAAGTCGCTAAGGAATAATATTCATTTCTATTCGACGCTTTTCCAAGCAATCAGCATCGCCGCCGTAATTTCCGTATTGTTCTTTTATTTGATTCCCCTATACGGAATTACGCCGAAAACTAATTTGTTGATTTTTGTGGCTATTTTCACTGGACTGGAATTTCTTAGCCGTTCTGTTTCCAATAATATCCTGCAAAAAAGTTTTAAAAAATCAGTTCTCATTGTGGGGACGAATAACCAGTCTCTTGAACTTGACTTGTTCATAAAAGAAAATCCACAGTTGGGATACGAGATCAAGTCCGTTATAGACGTATTTTCGGATAAGCTAAAAGATATTGGGCGAACAATTCAGGAAGAAAGGGTCGACACAATCGTCTTAAGTCCGGAGGCATATCAAGTTCCAGAAATAATAAATATTTTCTATAAATCTCTTGAGCAAAAGGTCAGTTTTATGAATCTTGCCTCTTTCTACGAACGCTTGACAGGCATGGTTCCCTTGGGAGCCATCAACCAAATTTGGTTCCTGGAAAACCTGAATGAAGGAAACAAAAGAGCATACGAAATGATTAAACGCAGCAGCGATTTTGTGTTTGCTGTAATTCTTGGTTTGTTAAGCATCCTATTCTATCTGTTTATTATTATCGCCATAAAAACAACTTCGAAAGGACCGGTTTTTTACAAACAAAAGAGGGTCGGCCAAGCAGGCAAAATTTTTGAAATAATTAAATTCCGAACAATGAATAAGGATGCCGAAAAAGATACCGGCGCGGTTTGGGCTTCAAACAACGACCCCAGAATAACCAAGGTGGGCGGATTTATGCGCAAGACAAGAATAGACGAGTTGCCCCAATTGTGGAATATCTTCAAAGGACAGATGGCATTCATCGGACCAAGAGCGGAAAGACCGGAATTTAACGAACAATTAAAAACGGTGCCTTTCTACGAAGAAAGGTACTTGATAAAGCCGGGCCTGTCCGGCTGGGCCCAGATAAATTTCCGTTATGGCTCTTCCGTAGCCGATGCAGCCGAAAAATTAAAATATGATTTATACTATATTAAAAACCGCTCATTAGTTTTAGACCTCGAAATAGCCCTCAAAACAATTCGAATTATGTTCCAGTGGTCAGGAAAATAACGCTCCGCCATAATCATTTTATTTCAATAGCTCACATAACCTCCATGCATGCTGCGGGGTGCACCTTTTAAAAATATTGCTAATTTTAAAAAGGCACACCCCCTCCGCCGGTTGCTTAAATTATATATTACATTTGGCAATAAAAGTTCGAACTCGCTTAAAATAAAAACAAAAAAAAGCGGCTTCGCAAGCCGCAGGCAACACTTTATGTTTTTAATATTGTATCACCATCAAATCTAACTTCGGTCCAATTATACCAGTTAGAGTCTGCTCCCGGTCCAGATTCTTCACTAGCCACAAAACGATGTGAGGTGCCCCTATTCAAATCTTTTAATATCAGGATCAGCTTTTCGCTAGTCTTATTAGCATCTAAAACCTCGAACTTTCTTCCAACAAGATCATGAGCATTCATCGTTAACCTCAAATCTTAAAAAACTCTTTGATAAGTTTAAACCAAAACTTTTTTATTTGCAAGTAATAGTCAAAGCGCAACCCCATCGCTTTTATGTCACTTCGATGAGGCGAGGAAGAATTAAATGCGAAGCCCCATTGCCTCTCGACAATCTTTCGAATCCGGATTGCATGGATTGTCAATGACCCTGAAGCTTCTGAAGGGTTCTTGACAAAATCCGGACCGAGAATGAAGTGAGCATTCCTCGCGGGGGAATGCGAACGGTTGGAGGGGGGCGATGGGGCGAAGCGAGGGGTTTTTACTTTTAAAATTTTATTCTCAAAAAATCTGACTTATCAACAAAAAAATATTTAAAAAATATTTTTTTGTTGTAAGATTAAAATCATGTTACCGACAAAAATATTTTTCACCAAAGGTTCGGGAACGCACAAAGAATATTTAGCTTCGTTTGAGGTCGCTTTGCGCGCCGCCGGAATCGCTCAATATAATTTAGTTCCCGTATCAAGTATTTATCCACCCAATGTTAAAAAAGTAACCAAGGAGGAAGGGGTTAAATTATTACCGCCAGGATCGATTGTTCACGCTGTCATCGCCCGCAATGCCACCAACGAACCGAATCGTTTAATATCGGCTTCAATCGGCGTTGCCATACCGCAAGACCCGAATCAATACGGTTACTTATCCGAACATCACCCGTTCGGAGAAACGGATGAAAAAGCCGGAGATTACGCGGAAGATCTGGCCGCCCAAATGTTGGCAACCACATTAGGAATAGAATTTGACCCGAATACCGCCTGGAACGAAAGAGAAGAATTGTTTAAGGCCTCTGATCAGATATTCAAGACCACAAACTTCACTCAATCGGCCATCGGCAACAAAGACGGCCTCTGGACAACTGTGGTAGCTGCGGCGATATTGATAGAGTAACTATCTACTATTTGTTATTCTTAACCTCCAAGGAAGTTTAATTGACTCCCATATTATCTTGGACGACATTTTTGATTGCCCCTCCCTGCGTTCACTGAAAAAAATAGGATATTCAACAAACCTACTGCCGGTTCGAAAGAGCCGGTATTTCAGTTCAACTAAGAATGCATATCCATTTGAATCTATTTTATCCAAATTTATTTTTTTTAAAGAATCAACACGGTAAGCGTTAAACCCGGTTGTTGCATCTATGATTGGTATATTTAAAATAATTTTTACATACAAATTAGCAAATCTGCTCAAGGTTCTCCTGAAAAAATTCCAATTTTTAACTCCTCCCCCTTTGACATATCGCGAGCCAACCGCAACATCAAATTTTTTAAGCTTTTCTAACAAGGCGGGTATCTCATTATAATCATGCGAAAAATCCGCATCCATTGTCACAATGTGACTGTATGGTTTTTCAAATACCCACTTGAAACCGTCAATACTCGAACGCCCATAACCAAAATTGTTTTTTCTTTCCAGCAGGAACAGGTTTTTAAAACCGGCATTCATGCCCCTGGCCAACTCTTGCGTGCCGTCGGAAGAATTATCATCCACGATCAAAACAGAAATGTCGGGCATTAAACCGAAAATTCCAGGAATTAAATCTTTTAGATTTTCCTTCTCGTTAAGAGTTGGGACTAAAATTATGCTTCGCGAATAATCGCTCATACGAAAATAATACTATTCCAAGCCAAAAGGGCAGTAAATAAACATAGATATTCGACCAGTAGTTGTGACCAAAATAGTTCCAGATCGGCAGAAACACGGTAATAGAATCAACAAAAAACACAAACATCGCCCATTTATGTTTCATAATAAACGGAATAGCGGCAAATGAGATTAGGGTTGTTGCCGACAATAAATACTTAGAAAAGGAAAACGTCATAAGGCTTAACAATATAAAATTAAGAATAATTGAATATATAAAAACATTACGGTATTTAAAAGTTTTATCTTTCCACAACATCCAAAGTCCGACTAGAATCAGGAACGGGGAAACCATTATTTTTCTATAAGCCAAAAACAAGTTAGCTCCTATCCTTAGAGGGCCCTTTATGCCTATGGTAAAACTTTTTATTAACGGCGGCGGATTACCTGTGTCAAAGTTTCCTTGATATGAATTTATTGCCGCATTATTAACCAAGTGTCCAGTTTGATAATAACTGACGCCCAAGTAGACACCTCCGACCAAAAAAGCCAGTAAAATAAATGCTCGATCCCACTTGGAAGCTCGGCTTCCAAGTGATTCTTTCCAAAACAAAGGAAACAAGACCAAAGCAAACGGCTTTACAATTCCTCCAACTGCCCACGCAACTGGAGCCCACGCTTTTTTGTTTAAGCTACTGTAAATAATTAATAAAATAAAAAATAAAAGCGCAGCCTCTTGAAATCCCCGCATCATGGTTGTATAAGGATATGGTGTTAATAAAAACAAGATGAGAAAATAAACACCGGCCCGAGAGCTTTGATAAAGAGTTTTTCCAATAGAATAAGCCAGCGGGATAGAAAGCAGAGAAAATATTGCCGATGTAATTATAATCGAACCGTGAGAACGGGTCAGCCAAAACACAAGAACAGCAAAAAAAGAAAGTCCTTGAAATCCATAAAACGACTTAAAATCCAGTTTGCCATGAGCCAAGGATTCCGTAAAACCCTCATATTGAAATCCGTCATCTGTCATAACCGGCGTAGCTACAACAAAATAGACCAGCATTACCGCTACAACCGAAAAAATTAAAATATATTCCCGTTTTGTAGGCATGTTCAGTTTAACCGTTTAGAAAGGTAAAAGAATGAGATAAAATGGGAAACCGAAAACCACACCGTCACCATAATAACCGCCCCCCAAAGACCGTGGCTCTTAATCAGCCAAAGTCCCAAAGGAATACCCCCACCAAGGATAATAGAATTTATCAATATTGAAACTTTAACTTTATTGATTGCCCGCCACATCGGACCGAGTCCGACACCAATACCGAACAGTGAACCATATATAATGAGGCCGAATATATATTTAATGCTTAGCAGATAACTCTCTCCATAAAGAATCTTGAATGCTACCGGCGAAACAATTGCCGCGCCGACACTCATTATTACCGAAAGAGCCAAAGAATATAACGATATCTTTTTAAAGTTTTTATAAAGTTGCTCTCTGTTCTCAATTTGAATTTTAGGAAACTCCACATTCAAAAGCACCGAAATCGGGCCAAGCAAGCTTAAGACGATGTTCATATAGCCGAAGGCGAGCTTGAAAAACGAAACCTCGGCAGTCGTGGTATAGATACCGGTTAGAATAACCGGCAAGGCCATATAGACATTACCCATATTCCTGTCCAAAGCCACCCAAAAGGTGAATCCGAAATATTTTTTAAGATTAACATCCTTAGCAATATATATAAGGCGGCTTAAACCGGGAAATAAAGGTTCGCTTTTTGAAAATTTAGAAAACAATATCGCAGATAAGATAAAAATTATAACGGCGCCTGTCAACTGGCCGCCAACCGCGCCCAAAACCCCAAAACCCAAAACAACAAAAATTAAAGACAGCACATATCTTAACGATTGATCAGATAACAATAAAACCGCAAGGGATTTAACTCTTCCGGCAACTTGAAATGCTGAATAGTCAAGAGTAAATAAAAATGAAGAGAAAATAGCCGCAACCACCACGATAGCGGCATAAATACCGATAAGAGAATCGCCATATAATCTGTCGGCTATGCTCGGCAAAAAAACAGAAACAAGAATAACCGCCAAGGCGGCCCAAAAAGTTATCTTGAGCATAAAACCAAGAATGTTCTCAACCTCGGCCTTATCTCCTTTTGCATAAGCCCTGCCAAGCAAACTGGATACCGCTTCTTGAATTCCCATGCCTAATATCAAACTGGTCATGCTGGCCATACCGATAGCAAGCGAGTAGACGCCAAAAAGCTCCGGCTGAAGCAGCCGGGCAATAACTATTCCAATAACGGCCTGAACAATCGTCCCGCCAAAACTCCCGGCTTGAAGGGTAGCTGTTTTTCTGACAAACGTATGTCTAAAAAAATACTTTTTAAAAATATTCACTTTAAAAAATGTCCGATTCTTTTTGCTATTTTATAGGGCCATGAAAAGCGAGTTTTAAGATAATGTTTCCAAATGAGACTGCATTCAGCGGTGTAAATGGCCCAAACAGCCCGGACACCTGTCGAATTAAGTTTCTCCTTATTAATATAAGCTTTGGTCAAGTTTCGATTTATGCGAACGGTTTTAATCACATCGTCCAATCCTGTAGAAAGACGATTAAGGGTATCTACCGCAATATTTACTTCATCGTGCGATAATGTAAGATATTTCTGTACATTATCAAAACTGACTCTGCGAGCATTAGCAAGCGATATAACTCTGGTTTTTGGAGAGAGACTTAATCCTTGAGGAGAACGGCGATATTTGATAAGAACTTGAGGCAAGTTTGTAATGCGATAATGAGCTGATATTAAAGACACATACAACCAATAATCTTCCGCGTGAAGATAATTGAGATTATAGCAACCCACGACATCCATAGCTGACTTACGGAGCATTATAGATGAGTGAATGATGGGGTTATGCAAAAGAAGGAGATACTTCATATTATCAGTATCGGTCGAAGGATGTTTGTGTCCGATAATTTGACCGTCTTCATTTATTATTTCGGCTCCGGCACCAATCAAGGCAATCTCCATGTGTGATTGAAGATATTCATATTGCACCTTGAATCTATTAGGCAGACAGACATCATCAGAATCAAGCACGGCTATATATTCGCCACGAGCATGCGCCAATGCTTTATTGCGTGATGCCAGAGATCCTAAATTTGTTTCATTATTGATTGCGATAATACGGTTATCCTGGACAGCATGGCGGGTAATAATTTCCCAAGAATTATCAGCGGAACAGTCGTTGACGATGATAAACTCAAAATCAGAAAAACTCTGTTTTCGGACGCTTAAAATGGTTTCGTCCAGAAAACGAGATGAATTATGAGCGGCTGTTATTACTGAAATTTTTGGTTCCATTATTTTGTGAGATGGTTTCAAAACCCTATTTCTACTGTAATTCCTGATTTTTGACTGCGACTGCGTCAGATTTCGTAAAATGTTCTCAATGTAGCTACTGCTACATCTCCGAGCATTTTACTCATCTTCCTTGTCCCATTCAAAAAATCAGAAATTTCGTTACAAAAAAGGTTTTGAAACCATCTCTATATCCTCAAAGTTGATCATCGGAAATACGTCCAAAAAACTGTTTGGGGTTGCGTTGTAAATTTTGACATTAGGATACAGCTTAGCGACTTTTTCCGCCAATAATCTGTAATTTCTGAAAAGCTTCAGGCAGCTTTCTATCATATTTTCATAATAAGCGTCTTGATAAAGAGGAATTTCGGGCTCATTCGAAGAAGAGTTTCGGGGATTATCATAAAAAAATCTAAAACCAGCGTATGACTTCTTGGCTGGATAGGCCAAAAAGTCGTGCTCGCAGCCAAGCAGATAAACAGTTTCAAAGCCCATATATATAGCGAGGATCAGGGCCAGTACAGCAGAATTTTTTGGAAATGGTATCGGTTTGGTTATGTCGATATTAAAATGTAATTTTTCATCCATAAATCCTTGCTCCAGAACATAAAATACCGGATTTTTCAAAAACAGATTATTTTGTTCAATAAAATTTTTAGCCACACTGTTGAAAAATAGTTTTGTTTCCGGAACTTGTGATATTACTTCATCGCTTTTTGGCAAATTCACGCCCCCCACCTCCGGCAATTTATTTTGGGCATAACTTGATAATTCACCGGCTAAAAAATATTTAGGGCAAATAGTTTTATATTGGGGATGTCGCCAGAAGTTATTCATTACAAAAGTTTCCTTATCAGCCAGAAGGGTTAAATTCTGGTTATTTATTGAGGGGCCATTGCCTAAAATAAAGCAGATGCCACCCTTTTTTGAGTTAAAAAGGATATTATTTTTTTTCAGAGCATTTCGTAACTGCCGAAAATCTTGGCGTTCTTGGTACCGTTTTTTTATCTTGGAAATTATTTTTTTAGGAGAATATTTCATGACTTTTATGTTGTAGGTTGTAGTATAATCTGCGCGCTCTATAATTTAATCCATGTCGAAGGAATCAAATCTTTTTCATCTATGGTCGGATCAACAAACCATTTTTGAGGAGTGATAATTATTTTTTGAGGATTGTTATTAAGCCATGCGCCCCACCAACTAAAAGTGCTGTTAGCGGTGATATTATGTTTACAGGCGCTCATTAACATAAGTTCTTGACAATCAGAAAAACTACCGTCAGAAACAAAAGTTATTGAATAAGGAAATAAAATATTTTCTTTAGCCCATTTAATATCATCAGAAAAAACAAACAATTTCAACGGACCAACTTTCTCGGCAACAATTTTTAACGCCTGCTGGTAATATTCCGGCTGGCAAATCGCAAAAACAGATGTATTCTTGCCAATTAAATAGTCGGTGCGTCGAATATGAAGCGATATCGCATTAGTTTGGGTGATTGTGTCCAGTGTTGAAAGATACTTTTCGCCTGGTGGGTCTTTAAGTGTCAAATCTTGTCGTATGGTATCTTCTATATCTTTGAAATATTTTTCGGTTTGCCAATAGCCATCAAGGTATACATTTTGGGGAGCATTGATAATGGCTGGGTCAAAACAGTGTCCGCCTTCTCGTATAACTGATTTTTTATAATAAGGCCTAAAAAAATTAAATAGATTTATTATTTTTAATTTGGCAATTTGCTTATTGGTTGCAGAGGGCTCAGTCGTAACAAGATGGGGCAAATAATATGGGCGGGGCTTTTTATAGCTTCCCAACCAAGAAACATCAAAGAATAGCTCGGTTTTGTTTTTTAATGCCAGCTGACGACCCAGGGCATATTGAAATAATTGGTTACCTAATCCGCCCATTAATTTTACGATGATCATTTTATTGAATGTTAGCTATGATTTTTTCCGATTAAATCGTAATATTTTAAATTTTTAACCTGTTCCTGAATAGTCAGGAGGTTTGATTTAGAACTAAGAAAAGATTTGACCTGAAAATATAATCCCGGCTTAAAATCAATATCCAATTTATCATTTAACAGCACTTCTTCCATCACGAAACTCCCCTTATTTTGAATAGACAATTTTTCTAATGGTCTTAATATCAGTTTGCGTTTTGGCGTCAGGATTTCCACTCCCCATCGGCCCGCTGATTCCCAATTTGCATGATAGGAAAATAACGCGCCATTCTCGCTGATTCCCGCTCCGGCATATATGGAAGCTTTCGGGTGCCAGCCCAAACCTCCAGCTGTAAAACATTTTATTTTTTTGGGTTTGCCGCCCAAGAAAAAGGCCAAATCAATTACATGACTGGAATTTGCCAAAAGCCAATTTTTTTTGACATTAGCGGAGAAAGTTGCTTTTACTATTCGGTCGCTTCGTTCAGTAAAATCAAAATTAAAAGAATTAACTCTGCCGTCTTTTTTTATGAACTCCTTAGTTTTGATTACAGATGCATAAAAGTGGCGATTATAAGCGATAAAAACTTTAGCTCCGCTTTTGTCCGCTATTTTTTTTGTTTCTTTTATGTCGTTCGCATCCAGTCCGCCCGGCTTTTCTAGAAGAACTGACTTTACGCCGTATTGTATAAGCATACGCGCAACCGGACCGAGCTGTTCTTCGTCGACGGCAATGATTGCTGTTGATGGTAGTTTGTAGGCGTTGTCTCTAAGCCAGTTTTTTATACCCCCCCTTGCAGCCGATACACCTGTGGCTTTTTGGAAGGACAAAGCACTTTCTTCGCCTCTGCCAACTGCTAAGAACGACTTTTTAAGTAACTTTAAAACTCTTGCATATTCTGTTGCCATATTTCCCGTGCCAACCAATAAAATCTGGTGTATATCCATGGTATATAAGATGACCTATATTATTACATATTACCAGCTAAAATCAATACCTTTTTTCAATATAGGAGCGGTATTGAAAATAAAAACCCGCTTATCTGTTAGCGGGTCTGGCATGCCTTACTTAATTTTTACAAGTTTTAATGTGGCACCTAAGACACGTTCCGCACTTTTGCCGTCGGTAACAAAGTGTTCTTCTTGGGCCTTGCGCATGTCTCCAGTATCACCCTCAAAAATCCTGCCTAGACATTCAGCAACTTTCCAGTCAGTCATTCCAAACCAACAAGCACCCAGTGCGACAGGAGGAAATTCATTTAAGAGTCCTCCGGTTGCTTTTTCTAAGTTTTGACGACTCTCTGACACCAAAACAGAAATGCAGGCCTTTCTTAAATAACAGGCCTTAACACTCTGAGTAGAATACATGCTTATCACAATATCTGATCCGGCATTGATTAGATCGCTAGATATTGAGGCATCCGATGTGATAGATTGGCCAACAAGCAGGTCTTCGGGCATAGTATGATATTCTCTATAAATTCTCTTAAAATCATCGGATGCTCCAGGGAGCGTAAGCGTGGGATGATGACGAATAAATAAATAGACCGGCCTCTTCAAAATATTTAATGCGTCAATCGTTATTCTGATAGCTTCAGGCATTCCATAACTGCCTCCTGAAAAATGAATAATCGGCCAATCCTCTGAAAGTTGGAATTGCTCACGTAACTTTTTATTTGCTTCGGCTGTATCTACCGAAATAAGATTGTCAAATGCCGGCTGGCCAGTAATAACTACCTGGTAATGTTGCATATCGGGCCATGTTTTTAAAACTAGTTCTTTTCCGAGACAATCTTGAACACATACTAAATCCGGAAGAATGCCCCAGGATCCATGTGCATGATTGCCCCAAAAATCTTGAACCAGTACCGACGGTATTTTTTCTCTGTGCGCACTATCTATGAATTCGGCAGGCATTAAGTCGTGGTGTGAGTTTTGCGTAGCCATTACTACATCTGGGCTCATCTCCTTAAAAAGATCTCTTGGAGAAATATCCGAAGAAGATCGAACTACTTTCCCAGACAATAAGGCATGATTATTTACGGCACCCTTGGGGTCTGATTGAGGCTGGGCTGTAGGAATGACGAATTTAAAATAGAGTAACAAAAATAATACTATCCGTCAAGAGCTAAGTAAACGGGTATTTTGTGAACTTGTTTTTGGTGTTTTTGTTTAAAAATATTTTCAATGCTTCTAATAAAGGCAGGTGGATTTTTATGGATTCTTCATAAGGCGTAAGGGGGCAATTACCATTTTTGAGAATATTTTCAACAACCGTTGTAGTCGTTTCGCTTATCAACGGGGTTTTAAAGTAAACCTTCTTCCATTTCCAACCGTTTTTTATGTTTGAGACCCAAGCATTATTCAAGTCCAAAATGATATATCGCGTGTCTTTGTTAAATACCTCAATAAGGTGGGGGGCATTTCCAAAAGCGTAGCTGGTACATTCATATTGACCACCATTTTTAAAATTGGCGTAAAGAGTTCCGGTAAGTTCCAAAAATCCTTTTCTTTTGTTTGATGTTGGTTTTTTGTCCAAAAAGTTTGTATTAACGGTGTAATTTGTGCTTCCAACAAGATAAGAAACAAAATCCAAATGATGGATAGCATTTGTTACCAGTCCCCATTGGCTACCCGTAACACGAAAAGAAATATTTTTATCTAGCAGTTCCTTTTTTATTTTTTTAAAAATAGGTCTTATTCTTGTGGGAAAATTGACCCAGGCCTTTATTTTTGACTTTGAAAAAACTTTTTCCATGGCCTGATAGTCGCTTTTTTTATCAAAGAGAATCTTTTCCAAAAGAAAGTATCGAACCCTATTTTTTTTAAGAAGTTTTTTTATAACGTTAGCCCGCATACTTGATGTAGTAGCGATAATTGCCAAATCAATATTTTGATTACAGGGTATCTTCTGGAAATAATTTATGACATGCGGATGCTTTCCGGCTGGCATTTCTGCGTATCGCTGTTTGGCGATTGCTAATGATTGTTCGGATGGGTCAATGACCGTAATCTCCAGAGGCACCCTAACTTTTTTTAACGCCTGTAGGTGACGGCTTCCTATCTGGCCTGCTCCTATAATGACAATGCTGTGTGTGGGAATCATATATTTCTTATGAGCGTTAGATGGTTATTATATTTCGGTTCACTAAAGTCAGTATATTGGCCAATTTTAAATGCTCCTAAAACATCTTCTATCCCCTTCTTAAGCGGGATTGAGGTATAAAAATTCATGGCTCTTTTTATTTTAGAAAACGACACTTTGTAGTCCCGGGGGTCTTTCACGGTATTTTTTTGAATTATTTTTGAACCGGGAACAAGTTTATTAATAATCCCGGCGATACTTTTGATTTTAAAATTTTGATGGTTGGAACCGACATTAAAAATCTCGCCGGAAATTTTTGATAAAGGCGCTTCCAGGGCTCTGATACAGACCTCGGCGGCATCGCTAACATGAAGAAGGGGGCGCCATTGGGAACCGCCATCCACAATAATCTTTTTATTAAAATAGGCATTGGCGGCCATGGTATTAACGACAAGGTCAAAGCGCATTCTTTTAGAAAGACCGTAAAGCGTGCCAAAACGTAAAATAACAGGGTGAAAGTATTTTCCCGTTTCGGCAAGCAAAAACTTTTCTGCCGACACTTTAGTTTTAGCATATAACGACAAGGGACTAAGTTTGCTTTTTTCAGTTAAAACATTGTGACTTGCGCCATAAACACTACAAGAAGAAGCAAAAACAAGTCTTGAAACCTGATAGTGTTTGCAAAGTTCAATAAGTAGTTTAGTTGAAAAGTGGTTAATTTCCATAGTGTGAACCGGGTCCACTGAAGAAGCCGGATCGCCAACTATGCCAGCTAAATGTATAACATAATCAGCTTTTCGGATGCCTTCTATTAAATCATCTATATTTCTAATGTCGCCATTAAGTAAACTAAACTCCTGATGATCGATTAAATCTTCAATGCTTTGCTTACCAAAACCTAAATTATCCAACGCGATAACCCCGTAACCTCTTTCTAAAAGTTTCTGACACAGAATAGAACCGACATAACCGGCAGCACCAGTAATTAAAACCGATTTGGGTCTGTATGTGTTTTTAGATTGTTTATTAACATAAAGTCCCGTTAATTTTCCCAACTTATTAATCATTGGTATTTTTTCCAAATAGCCCTGATCATATCTTGTTCTTTTGGTAGAGAGTTTTTTAAGCTCTTGTTCACTGGTTTGATCATTGGCCGCAACAAAATTTTTATTCATAGCGATGGAAAGGGGCGAGGTCGGATCAAAACCCTTCCAAATCATTTCCTTAATATCACGCATCGTCGCAACGCCACATAAACGATTTTTCTTATCGCAAATTAAACAAATCCCAGTTTTTTTATAATAAAGATCGTGAATAGCTTCCTGGAGGGTAGCCAACGGACTGTAAATATATTTTTTAATTTTTTTATCTATCATAAAATTTTTTAATGGCCCTCAAGACGGTGTCCGCTTCAGCTCGTGAAATGTGGGAAAAAAGGGGCAAACTTAAAACGTTTCCTGAAACCATGTTTGTTACCGAAAGATCTTTGTCGCAGCGGCAATTCGCTTTTAGATATGTCTGTTGCTGATGCAAAGGCGGATAAAAATATTTTTTGGTGATAATGTTTTTTGCAGACAGAAATTTATCAAGTTCGTCGCGATGATAACCAGACTTTTTGGGGTCTATCAAAACAGAGAAATCTTTATAGGTTGAAACATTTCCTGGCATTATTTTTTGGAAGACTAAATCGGGATCTATCTCAGCTAAGCCGGCCTTATAATATTTGGCTATTTCATTTCTTGATTTAACCGCCCAATCCAAATTTTTCAATGACTCAAGTCCGACTACAGCATGAAATTCCGACATTCTTGCATTTAAACCGTTGAATTTAGTGTCATATGACCCGTCGTCTCCATAGTTTCTTCCTATCCTGCAGAAATCTGCCAGTTCTTTGTTGTTGGTAACAATGAGTCCGCCTTCGCCGGTAGTCAGAAGTTTGGTCGGACTGCAACTGAATACTTCAGCGTCGCCAAAAACACCGACTTTTTTATTGCCCTTTTTAGAACCAAGGGCATGGGCAGCATCAAAAATTAATTTAAGATGATGTTTTTTAGCTATTTTTTTAAGAATAGGAACATTACACGGATTGCCGAATATATGTGTTGCTAATATCGCACTTGTTTTGGGAGTAATTAATTTTTCTATGGAAGCAGAATCAATTTCATAAGTATCTTCTTTTATATCGGCAAAAATGGGGATAAGGTTATTCCATAAAACCACATGTCCGGAAGCCGAAAAGGTAAAACTGGGCAGAATCACCTCGCCTTTTAAATTTAATCCTTTTAGAACAAGAATTAGTCCCGATGTGCAGGATGAAACGGCTACGCAGTATTTAGAACCGACGTATTTACCAACCTCTTCTTCAAATTTTTTAACATTTGGTCCGTTTGTAATAATTCCGCTTTCAATTATCCTTCTAAATTTAGGAGCATATTTTTTGAATTGAGATAATGTTGGTTTGGTTATGGGTATCATGGTGTTGTTTGTTTTAGTTTTCATAATAACTGACCCATCTGACAAGACGGTCTGTTATAAACATTCCGTCCCAGGGCGATTCAAAAAAAGTCATCCTGCCATAAGGCACACAGCGGTCAATTCCGTTCATGGTTATCTCTTTAAGAAGACTCGTTCGATCTGGCCCTTTTAAAGCTGTTCCGATAGTTTGTTTTCCCCGATCCATAAAAGCAGTAATTTCCTTAAGAGACCTTACGGGCTTAATAAAAATAACACGCGATGCGCAAGCTGGACCCAATCCTTTTTCTTCTGATAAAATTACCGTCCATTCTGTGTCAGAAGAAGACCAAATATTGCCTATCATGCTGTATTTGGCGCGCAAAGTAAGAATGTCTAAATTTTTTCTGGGATCTACGGTCCCTTTTTTTATAAGCTTTTTTCCTACATATTCAAGTGAGGTGGCCAGTTCTTTTGCAAATTCTTTGGGAGTAATGTTCCCGCCTTTTTCTATAAATATTGTATGCGGTGAAGAACAGGCATATTGGTCAAAAGTTGCTATGTCTAAGGATAGTTTAGCAACTATTTTTTTATAATCAATCAGAGATTCTTTATCAATAATCCCGAAAGAATATTTAGGCCCCAAAACTATATCTTCAGCATGTACTTTTTTGGGTAGTGAGATTATAGATTCAATGGCCTCTTTTCCACCCCAGGCAACCCGAATGTCAGCCCCTTTTGAAAGCTCGGCCTGCCAAACTACGTCATTTCTATCAACTAAAACCACCGCTACAGATTTAAGCAGGTCCTCTCCACGAACCTTGACCGTATTAACCTTTTTCATGGTTGCTAATATATCAATGAAATCCTGGTAGGCGCGAGACGAGGGTTTTATAATAGATGCATTTTTGGTGACCATAGCCTGAAACAGAGAATAAAAGCCAAGAAGCGGTGCGTTTCCGGCCAGCCAATGGACTACCAAGCCCCTCGGTTGACAATGATAGTGTAAACGCGAAGAACCGATCGGCAAATTTTCAAAAGAATCCAGCACTTTTAAGTTGCCGCGCAAGGCCGTGCTTAAAATTTCCTCAAAATTATCTCTGCTTATAAACTGAGCCAGTGCCTTAATGTGCGGCTGTCGGGCTAAAATTTTATTGTCGGTAAGCCAAAAACGCGAAAGTTTTTGGAAATAATCAAGCAGATCGTTAATTTTATATTTATTTAAAATTAGCTGCCCCGATCTAATTTCGGAAATAAAACCCTTTACATCAGTGATGGGTTCATTTTTTACGCTCCCGTTTTTAAAAAGTAATTTTGCTGTCATAAATAATAAAACTGTTAAAACAAATAAGCCGTATCGCCACAGCCCCTCAAATCAACGGCTTCATCTCTTTTATTGAATTTAAAGAATTTTCCCCTTCTTCCACAGGAACATCCGTCTAATCCAACAATTTCTCCGATATCATCAGACAGGATTGAAATGCCTGGATAGCTGTGAGGTATTGGGGTTAAAAACTGCAAATATCCTTTTTCTCCAATTGCTGAAGGTAAAAAGTTATTCAAATTTCTTACAATAATGTCGACATACAGGGGTGTATGCTTGAAACCAAAAGGACAATCAGGGTAAATCGTACCAAGCTGTTCGGTCAAACCATAAACGTCAACTATTTTTTTGGTTTTCATGAAGAGATATTTAGCCATTAGTTTATTGAAGTCCTCTTTCTTTACATTAAGGTCGGTCATTTTTTTCCAACCGCCAATATGCAGCAATATTTTTGGAGCAGATATATTCTTCAACCAAAAACTTACAGTAGAAATCTGTCTCCGCTCCATATTTACAAACAACTGATAAATCATCCACGTAAACCCAAAAAAACAAACATCTTCCCCTTTTTTAATCGAAGCCGATGCTTTTTTAAATTCTTCAATATTAATACTAAGATCATCTTTTAATACGAAAAAATAGCGGCTGGCAAATAATAACATTCCCCTGATCGCAGAGCCACGGGAACTTAGTCCCCCTTCACGAGTACTGACAGTTTTAGGTAAATCAAAGATTATAAAAACCTTTCTTTTTTTACCGAGAAAATCTCCCATTATCTGGCTTAACGCTGTTCTTTGCCGGTCAATTGTTGTTTGATCAAGACAAATCGTACTGGATTTATTGCTTGTAGTAGAACTTGAAAACACGCGTTTTTTTATCTTTCCGGAACGACCTGTTACAAGCTCGAGTTCTTTAAAAATAGCAACGGGCAGAAATGGGATATCTTGGATGGCATAATTTTTGTTGGGATTAAAATTTTGAGAATTTAAAAACTTTCTGAAGTATTCAGAATTTTTATAGTGATAATTAAGCGCCTCACGCATGGCAGACAAAAAATCATTTTGTCCCAAGCGACCGTACGGCTTTTCTTTAAGAAGTTTGTCAATTTTCATAAAGCAGAGTGTTTTTAAAAATTTCCATAAAATCTTTATTTTCAAACCTGACAGGATTGGTTGGTGCGCAAAAATCTTTTTGGATGGCGGCTATGGCGTCTTCCTCCGAAAATTTATTACCTACTTTTATTTTTTCTTTTTTTAAACCAAAAAATCTCTCAATATTCTTAAATAGTTTCAACAAATATTCTGCGCCGGTATTTTCTTCGGGGGGGCACAATTTGTTATAGGTCTCAAAGCGGGCGTTAACGCGAACTACTTCCGGCAAAAAAATGGATATGGCTTTTGCGTGAGGAACATCGTACTTAGAACCTAAATAATGCGCTAAGGAATGGGCCAGTCCAACCGATGCCATGCCCTGTGTTAAACCTCCCAAAAATCCGGCAGTTTGTATCAAAGAAAGGGACTCTTTGCTGTAAGGTTTTTTAAGATACGGATATGTATTGGAAATTATGTCAATTCCTTTTTGGGAATAAGCGTCTGAAAAAACTGTCGACATTTTTGAGACCAATCCTTCGGCGCAATGTCCTAGAATATCAAACAAAAAGTACCCCATCTGTTGCAAAGGAATAGTTTCCAAAAATGAAGTGTCTAAAATAATCACATCAGATATCAGACGCGCCGATCTGATCAGAATCTTGGACTTCGTTTTATTGTTTACCAAAAGAGCATAAGGCGTTGTTTCAGAACCACTGGATGGCGTAGTTGGCACTGCAATCATGGGAAGGCCAAGATCTTTTTTAATGACCTTTACTAAATCCAGAACCGAGCCGCCGCCAACTCCGATCAATGAGCCATATTTACCCTTTCTGCATTTTAAGGTTAGTCGTTTTACAAGCTGTTCCGTCGGCTCTCCATCATTCTTAATTACCGTTCCTTCCGAAAAAGGAGTTGCTTTAAATTGTTTTTCAAACCTTTTGGCCACAGTCTCTGAAATTATGCAAAAGGGATGTGAAAGTTGAACGGTTTTTATGTATTCGAAAAAGTCGCCCATGATAACCATAGCAGGCATGAAAGATTTTCGCATGAAAGCGAACTTTATATTACGTTCTGGAATAATTTTTTCAAAATAATTATCTACCATATGTTTCTTTTAAAAAATTTCTTCTTACTTTTCCATTATCAGTTCTTGGAATGGAATCTAAAAAAATAATTTTTGCCGGCAATTGATATCGGTTAAGCTTTTTTTTACAAATCTCAAGCACCTCCTTTTTTAAAACATCTTTAGCCTCGGCCGAGGTCAGTCCGGAAACAGGAGCTATACAGCCGACAATAAAACCCATCCTTGGATTGCTGACAAGAAAAGACGCCGCATCCCGCACCCCTTTGCAAGAAAGAAAAACTTCATCTATTTCACAAAGGGGGAACTTCTCTCCACCGATATCAACCATATCATCTTTTCTGCCTGCTATGTAAAGAAAACCGTCTTCGTCAAAATAACCGATATCACCAGTGCGAAACCATCCGTCTCGGAAACGCTCCCGGGTTAAGAGTGGGTTTTTCCAGTATTCATCAACTAAGTGCGGCCCCTTAATATGAATCTCTCCAACTTGCCCTGAAAGCAGCGGCCTATTGGGGGAACTGGCAACTTTAATGGAAACATTGGGAGCAGGCCTGCCCACAGAACCAACTTTGTCGGGATATAAATTGTAATGCAGGAAAGAAGATCTTGATGCTTCAGTCAAACCATAATAAGTAAAAAACTGCACTTTAGGTAATTTTTCAATAATTATTTTTGTTATGGCAGGCGACATCGGACCGGTATTGGTACATATCTTTCTTAAACATTCTCCTGCCCGGATCAGATCTTTAATAAAATGGCGGGTCGCTATTTCCAGAGTGTAGGGGGTTGCAGCCCAAAATGTAGCACGATATTTAACAATGTCTTGCAAAACTTTTTTAAGATCAGTACCCGCATCGCTTATAATAACCGTACCCCCGGTAGCCAGGGTTATGTGGATATTACCCAGCCCAAAAGAATGATAAAAAGGAAGCTGGGCATAATAAATATCATCATAATCCGGTTTAAGATAGTCCACAATATTCCTGGTGGCAGCTAAAACGGTTTTTTGAGAAAGACGGACTGCTTTTTGTAAAGATGTCGTACCGGAAGTAAAAAGAACAAGTGGAAATTTTGGGGTCTGGATTTTTAATTTAAGATCTTTAGTAATCGGCATATGTATCTCATTAAAATCAACGATCGGGAGCAATTTTTTGAATTGATTAGTTAATCCGTTCCATCGAGGTATGAATTTTTTAGAAGTCACCACGAATTTAGCGCCAGAAAAAGACAACTGGGAAATAAGGTTTTCATCTGATGAGCGTAAGCTCAAAGGAAGGCAGGTCATTCCAGCCGCAATTATTCCAAAGTAGGAAATAAGCCATTCCGGTGAATTTTCCATAAAAATTGCTACTGATTCTCCTCTCTTGCAATTGGATGAGAAAAAAACAGCCATCTTTTTTGAAGAAGTTAGAAATTCTCGATAAGTTGTTTTTCTTTTTCTGAATATCAAAGCCGTTTTATCAGGAAAAAACGTAGCTGGTATTTCTAAAAAGGATAAAATATCGGATAAAATCATATATTTTTTTTGCGCTTTATCAGGTCTACAAAATCTTGGGGAGAACGAATAGAAATGATTTCCTCCATATCCAAACTTATGCCAAACTGGTTTTCCATCTCAGCCACCAATTCCATGTGAGAAAAAGAGTCCCAGCCCTGGAATGTGTCCTGTTTTTTATTAAATTTAAAAGCGCTCTCTTTTAATTCGGAGGAAAATACTTTAAGAAAAACTTTTTTTACCGTATCTTCAATATTTTTAATATTTTTAGTGGCCATAGATTTGAGTCTTTAATCAAGGTTGCTCATTTTAGTGTTATAACAACGACGGCTATCGCGGTGTTTTTTATATGGGAAATGCTTAGTGAAAAATTAAATTTATTTTTGAGTCCATTTTTTACGGAAATCGTCGGTATGCCGGATCCGTCATTAATAATCTCGATATCCTTGTAATCAATAGGGCGCTCAATAAATTGAGCCAGTGCTTTTCTTGCCGACTCTTTGGCGGCAAAACGGCCGGCTAAGGATTCGGAGGGTCGAGATTTTTTAAAGCAATACCACAATTCTTCTGAGGTGTAAATGCGTTTTAAAAAAGGAGAATTTATCTTTTTTTTAATAAATCTGGCGGTTTGCTCTATGTCCACTCCAATACTGATATTATTTGTAATGTTGGATTTTATCATGATTATTATCTTTTAGGGTCTTCTATAAATTCAATAATTTCGCCACGGCGGGAATAGAAAAATAAAACTCTTTTTCCGCCGAATACGGATGGGGTAGGTTTAGACAAGATGGTCCCATGTTTTTTTAGATATTGCATGGTTTCTTTTAAATTCTTTGACCGATAGCATATATGATGCAAGCTACCGCCCTTAGCAAGGAAATTTTTTATAGGGCTTGTTTTTCCGTGCGGCTCCAACAACTCTAAAAAAATTCCTTGACCTAAATCAACAAGACCTACTTTAACTTTTTGGTAGTGGTCTATTTTTATAGATTTAGCGCATTGAAAACCAAGGGAACGATAATATTTTAATTCTTCCGCAATATTGTTCACTACGCGCCCGATATGGTGGATATTGTGCGTATTATTAGCCATTAATTGATTTCGGGAAACGCAGCTGTTTAGCTGGAATTCCGAATACTGTTACATATGGTTTTACCCGCCCCACAACCAAGCTTCCCGCACCCACAACCGATCCTTCGCCTATTGAACCGCTCGGCAGAACAATTACATGGCCTCCCATAAACACCGATTCTCCCAAACTTACCCTGCCGTTCAAGGCGCAACCTGTTCCGACAAAACACCAGTCCCCGATTTTTACATCATGGCCTATGCTGGTATGTAAATTAACAAAAACGAAGTCTCCCAAAACGGTATCAGAAGAAATAACCACATACGGACATAAAATAATCCCCGTGCCCAAACGGACATTTTCTCCGATAACAACCGTCGGATGAATGATATTGGTAAACTTGCCTCCCCTTTTTAAGATTATGGAGGTTAATTTCTTTTTAAGTTTTATATTGCCCAAGGTGCACACAAACAGGTCGCCAGCTTCCGGATGATAACTTTTTATTCCGGAAATAATTTTTACGTCATATTTAAAATTATCCAAAGCGTTCTTGTTATCGTCTATGAATCCTTTTATTCTCCACGACAAATTATGTTCTTTTGACTGTTTGGCCCAAGCATAAACTTCGCGTCCAGAATCGCCAGCGCCAATTATCACCAGATTTTTTAGAATTTTTTTCATAAATTATTCACCTTGAAAAACAGATCGGGTCGCTTAATCTCTTTTTCTAATATTTTAACTATTTTGGTGGCGCTGTTTCTTGAGCTGTAAATGCTTTCCGCCTTTCGGCATTTTTCCAAAAAAGATCTTGCGCCTGCTTTTTCAATTGATTTTTTAATGTCTTTTGAAGCATAACCACAATTGATTATATTGGTTCCCCTGTCTCTTGCCCCTTGGCGACTACCGACATTAATAGTCGGCAGATGAAAAAAGGTGGATTCGCCTATTCCCGAGCTGGAATTACCGATAAATAAGTCGACATTTTTTAAAAAATTGAGATATTGTATGCGCGGCAAGTTTTTGTAAATGTGGAAATTTTTATCATGTTTATATTTCTCAATTTCTTGTACAAAAACCTTGCTACCCGTATCAGAATTGGGGTATATAATAATTTTTTCAGCATTATGCGCAGATACTGTCTTAAGAAGGGGCCGTATTTGAGAAACAAAAGAAATATCTTCCAATGGTGTAGGATGATGAACAACTAAAAACCATTTTTTATCGGCATTTAAATCAAACTGTTCCGCCAATTCAGTTTTATTTAAAAATTTAATTTTAGATAAATTATCCAACGCTAAGGCACCGACGTTAAAAACCCTTCGTCTTTCTTCTCCTAATTTTAAAATTCGCCCGTAACTTTTTTTATTTATCGTAAAATGTAAATGACTAAACTTTGTAATAGAGTGCCTAATTGCTTCATCAACTCCAAAAGGACCAGTGATGTCACCTCCGGAAATGTGAGCAATCGGTATCTTCAAATGACCGGCAACAATTGCCCCCGCGAAGGCCTCGTCTCGATCTCCGTGAACCAAAACTAAATGGGGTTTATTTTTAATGCAATATGAACGAATTCCTTCAATCTCCTTACACAAACATTGAAGCATGTCGTCTTTTTCAGAAATTTTAACAGTGGCAGCAACTGGAAATTTATCTTTTTCTATTTCTTTAAAAGTAGAACCGAATTTTTTAAGGGTATGAGCCCCGGTTACAAGTAGCTTAAAGCGAAATTTCTTGCTTTTTTCCATAACGTAAATTATGGGTTTAAGTAAACCGTAGTCCGCCCTTGTTCCAGTTATTATAAGAATATTTTTTATGGCCATAAAACGTGTTTCCTAAGGGTAATTTAATGGTATCAAAAAGTGTCAAAAAGTGTCAATCTGGCCATAATCCTTAGTTGTCAACGTACCATATTGTAACAATTAAAAAAGAGCATCGCCAGATGGCCTTTTTTAATTATCGATTCATTCTTATTTGCCATAATCACCCTCACGAATAAACTCATCCGGTTCAAGGTTTCTTTTCGCTTTTTTCCCCAACATGTCCCAATAAAACTTTGGCGGCAGACCCCCGGTTGGACGCTTAATTGCAAGATTTTCTTTGGTTAATTTCTCTCCCCGGCTTATAGCGCCTCGCGCAACAACACTCTTAAGCACCAACGGTATATACTGCCGCGCAGATTGGGCAACTATTTTTTGAGGAGATCCGAGAATTATTTCCGCGTTGCGTATCGCTTTGATATATGCCTTGAAATCCTTCGGATTTGCCGATGCCTTATGGTCCGGACCATTCATAGCATTGTCGAGAGTTAGATGCTTTTCCAATACTCTGGCCCCGAGGGCTACAGCAATAATAGATGCTTCCGTTCCAACAGTATGATCGGAATATCCAATTGTGACATTAAATTTATCGCGGATAGTTAGCATCGCACGCAAATTTACATCCTCTAATTTTGATGGGTAGTCGGTAGTGCATTGAAATACAATTATTTTTTGGTTTCCTGTTTTACGAATACAGTTAACTGCTTCGGCAATATCTTGCATGGTTGCCATGCCTGTTGCAATAATCATCGGTTTCTTGAAACGTGCGGCATGGTCCATAATGGGCAAGTTATTGAGATCGGCTGAACCAAGCTTAAATGCCGGAACTTTCAGTTTTTGTAGCAAATCTACGCTTTGAAAACCACCATGAGGGGTTGAGAGGAACATAATGCCTTGTTTCTTGCAATATGCAGCAATAACTGCAAAATCCTTGTCTTTAAGTTCTAATTTCCGCCCCATCTCAAGTTGAGACTCTGATTTGCCTGTATTGCGTTTTTGATATTCAGCCATGCCAGCCTTATCAGTCACAACTTCTTCCACTTTAAAATTCTGGAATTTTACAGCATCAGCTCCTGCGGCCTTAGCGGCGTCAACAAGCTTTATGGCCAGGTCTAAATTGCCATTATGGTTTACGCCCGCTTCGGCAATTATAAAAACCGGGCATCTCTCGCCTATAGTAAACTTTCCAATTTTAATAGTCTGATATTTTTTCATCCCGTTAGAGCCAGGAAGCGCCTTAATCTGTTTTTCAGATAGCGTTTACCCATGCCTGTTTTAAGATATATTTCTCTTTTTCTCGCATCTTCTTTGTTTTTGCACATTTCACAATAGATTAACTCAAATGGACCTCTGCCTTTTGTCCATGACTCGTATAATCCTTCGTTGTGTTCTTTTAGGCGCTTTCGTATATCCACCGTAAAACCCGTATACCACTTCTTATCCTTTTTGCTTTGAATTGTATAGACATAGTAGTACATGTTGGCTCTAACGGGATTAAATCGTCCATCCACCGTCAACAACTAAATTGTGCCCAGTTACATAAGCTGAATCGTCAGAGATTAGATAAAGCAAGGCATTGGCAATATCTTCAGGCCTAGCCATGCGACGTGGGACTAAACGCACCTTTGATAAATAGTTAGATAGAAATGGGTCTTTGTGATTGTCAAAAACACCGCCTGGAGATATGGAATTAACCCTGATCCCATGATGACCAAGATAGGATGCCATATACTTAGTCATATTAATAACTCCACCTTTCATCGCGGCGTACTCAACGGACGATGTCGTGGGCGTACCATCATATATCTCAAATTTAGGCGCAACAATGCCATATGTTGAACCCATAAGAATAATTACTCCTTTTTCCTGGCGAGCCATAATTTTAGCCGCCTCCCTACTCATTAAGAAATAACCAACCAGATGCTTAGAAAGATTTTCACTAAAATCTGCATAAGTTACATCTTCAAATTTTCTTCCGTAGTTTTTATTACGAGGATGAGCATTATTTACTAAGACATCAATTCTGCCGAATTTTTTAACAATGCTTTCAAAGGCTTTGACCACAGCTTTTTCATCAGAAATATCACACTTAATCGGGTAAATATTTTTATTTTTAGTTTCTTTAATTAAATCCTTCGCCACTTTTTTAGCTTTTTCTAAATCTATCTCGATCATAATTACCTTGGCTCCGTTTTGGGCGCAAATCCGGCAATGAGCAGTTCCGATAAGACCCGCTCCTCCAGTAACAATACAAACCCTATCTTTAAGTTTTAATTGGTTTTTAGACATATAATTTTTTAAACATTAATGCGTTTTTTAGATCACCGACACCTTCGTTAATATTATTAAACCCCTTATTCTCCGATACTTTTTTAAAAAAGAAAGACAGCTCGTCAACATATAAATCGTTTCTATCCTGCTTTATTGATTTTAACTTGGTTTTTTTATTACTTAATAGTACCCTAATTTTTTCTTCGGTGCTGTCCCAGATAATAGTTCCTTTAGTCCCTACTACTTCGCAATATCTTCGGCCAGGGTTTTGAAGATAATCCAGATGGACAGAGACAAATCGGCCACTTTCTGACCTGAAAATACCTTCCGCGATGTCTTCTGATTTTATATCAAACAAGTTTATCTTTGAAACCAAACCATTTACCAAAAATATTTTTTCTCCAAGCAACCAAGCCGGATAATTAATGTCATGAATAAGGTCAAGAATCACACCGCCACCCCGGGAAGAATCGTAGGAATAATTAGATTTATAATTCCTTTTCCGCCATGTTCTTAAATCCTGGCCGACTGATGAACGGATATAAATAATATCTCCGATAATTTTGTTTTTAATCATTTTTTTTATTTCCAAAAATGGTTTATGGAATTGCAGGCAGTAGCCGACCATAAAAACCGGTTTATATTGTTTAACAAGTTTTAAAACTTCAGGAATGCTATCCATGCTATGAACAATCGGTTTTTCAACAAATATTCCGCGAGGGTTTTGTTTGAGACACTTCAAAATAGAGGCAGCATGCTTATCGGTTTCATTGGTAATGAAAAAAATGTCATTTGCCTGGGCGAAGAATTCTTTTTCTGAAGCAAAAACCGCCGTATTTTTATCAGGTTTAACGTCTTTGCGCTTCGTTAGAATATTAACTTGAAACTTTGGATATTGGGCTTGAATATTGTTATAGTGACGCTGACCGATTGATCCAAAGCCGATAATGCCTATTTTCATATATTTTTTATTCTTTTCTCTATTTTCGCCCTGTTCTTATATAAAATTTCAGCCATAACCCATTCTTCCGGAGTATCTATGTCTATTGAACGCCACTTGGGACAGACAATGGCCTTTGTTTTTTTTGTAATGATTTTCTTTTCTTTTCTCATGGTTGAGACGTCAACAATATATACGAAACATCCATTTGTAATAAATGCCGGAGGCCAATCCTGGGTATTAGTTGACATTCCTTCACGGCCGTTTACTAATATAATATCTTGCTCTGTAGTCATGTGAAATAACACGGGGTGGGTAGGACAAACGGTTAACACAGTTGAGGCATCTGTGGATTTCATGAGTTTCCAGCAATCTAAAATGTCTTGCGACTTGCGAAGCGGAGACGTCGCCTGAAGTATCAAAAGGTGGGTAGGAACATATTTTTGTTCTTTTTCTAATCGGTCTAGTGTATAAAGAATCGCGTCTATTGTTTTTGAATTATCCTGGGCAAGCTTAGTGGGGCGCAGAAAAGGAACTTCGGCTCCGTATCGGCGGGCTATTTTGGCGATTTTTTCAGAATCGGTATCTACTATGACCCGGTCAACAATAGGACAGCTAAACGCTTGCTCAATGGTATAAGCAATAAGCGGTTTGCCTGCAAATTTCTTCACATTTTTACCAAGTATTCTTTTTGAACCGCTTCGGGCCGGTATATAAGCTAAAATTTTATAATTCTTATTCATTTAGCTCATTTAATCTGATACCTTAATTCCCATTTTCCTTTTACTTTTTTCCACAAAAGAGGATCCCTAAACGAATCTACAATTTCGTAAAATTCTTTTTCCGACATATCTATATATTCCAAAAATTCATTAAAATATCTTTTCGGAAATTCTCCGTCAAATCTTCTGATCAGCGCTATGCCTTCTTTTCTTGTGATATGGTGATTTCTGATTTCTTGCGAAGCGTCTTGAGTGGTCCTGCCGTAGCCGAATTTAATAAATGTAGTATAATAGAAGAAACCATCGGTTTTATCATCTAAACTGTTGTATTTAGAATAGGTACCTTCCGTCCTTACGGGATTAGCTTCAAATTTTGTATTTTTAACCGAATAATAATAACATTCTTGAGGTACCCATTTTAGGTAATATCCCAAATAATGAACCTCTATTTTCTTCTTTTTTGCTAAATCAGGCGATAATGGTAAATAAGGGGCAAGATCGCCATAAGAAACTCCCTCTTTTAAATAATCGGCAACAGATTTTCCGCCAAGAAATACTTCGTCGTGTTTAAAATCCGTATCAACAAAATCCAGCTTAAAACCAGCGTTCTCGCTTGGATCATCTTTTTTAATATCCGATTTTAAAACAAATTTATTCTGGTCCTTGGAAACATTAGCACCATACTCTCCCGGATTTTCTCCTAAAAAAATAAGGGGGATATTGAATCGGGCAGCCATTTTAACCACAAAGGTTTTCTGCCCTAAAATAAATGGCTGAAAAGGATGCAATAAGTTTATAAAAGAATTTCTCGTGATAAGTCGATGAATTTTTCCATTGGGTGTGAGTAAATAATTGTCAAATCCGCCGTGATGAATCCAGTTTTCGAAGTTTTTCCATCCAATGTCTGTATAAAGATGCGGGGCCCAGGTAACGGTTAAGGGGTGCATACCATATTTATATTTCAAAACATGAGAAGCGTAAATGCTGTCTTTCCCTCCGCTTCCCGGCACCAAAATGTCATAGGAACCGTCATTGCTTCTATATTTGTCCAAAAGTTTTTTCAACTCTTGTTCACGTTTACTCCAATCAATAACATTATTTTCTTTTGCTTCGCAAAAACGGCATGCCGAACACACCCCTTCTTTGTCAAAATTAATGTAATCATGTTTATGTGATATCTCATGCTTGTATTCATTGCAAGAAGAAGGCCGTGTATTTGGCATTACGCACTTCTTGCAAAATTTAACTTTCGAGGGAAGACCGTACTTTGTTTTTATTTGTGACATAATTTTATAAAGTTATTAATGATATTTAAGCCTATCTCTCCGCTTTTTTCTGGATGAAACTGGCAGCCGTATATATTTCCCCTTCTTACAGCTGAACAAAATTTATAATCTCCATAGTTGGTCATAGCAAGAATGTCATTTTTTTTATCTGGCTGCAAAACAAAGGAGTGGACAAAATAGACATCGGAATTGGATTTAATTGAATTCAAAATAGTTTTATCCCACTTGGAATTTTTTATAGGGAATATTTCATTCCATCCTATATGGGGTATGCGTTCTTTTTTAAGTTTTGGGAATTTTACAACTTTTCCGGGAATTATTCCTAGTCCATCAAACGAACCAAACTCATAACCCTTATCAAGAAGCAGTTGGGCACCAAGACAAATTCCTAAAATTGGTTTGCCGCTATTTGCGTATCGCTTAATGACCTCAACCAGATTCCTCACTCGGAGTCCCCCCATACCAGCTTCAAAAGATCCAACCCCAGGCAGAATTATTGCATCGGCAGACGAAATTTTTTCAGCTTCTTCAGTAATAAAAACATTATTGCCAAAATTATCAAGAGCCTTTTTGATGCTGTATAAATTACCGACTCCGTAATCTACGATGGCAATATTTTTCTTTTTTGTATTCATATTCTTACCAGTATCTTATTTTTAGAAAGATAATTTTTAACATCTTTTATGCTGAAATCTTTATAATGAAAGACGGAAGCGGCCGCCAAACCATCCGGCCGATATTTGTAAATTATATCCTTGAAAGATTCCAACGAATTGGCTCCGCCATGAACTATTACTGGAACGGTGGAAATGGCAGTTATCGATTTTATCAGTTCAAGTTCATAACCTGTCCTCGTACCATCGTTATCTATTGATGTTATAACTACTTCACCAATTCCCAGAGAAATAGCTTTTTTTGCCCATTCAATAGCATCAATACCCGTATGCTCTCTCCCTCCGTCGGTATATGCTTCCCATTTGCCAGGCCCATTTTTCTTTGCCTCAATAGATAGGACTATGCATTGAGCCCCGAATTTTTTAACCGCTTCATTTAAAAATTCGGGGTTTTTAACGGCATATGTATTGATTGCCACCTTATCAGCTCCGGCACGGAGAGCGTTATTTATATCGTTTATTGATCTAATACCACCGCCAATAGTTATCGGTATAAAAATGTTTTGGGCAAGTGATCTTAATAAACCAAAATCAAAATTGCGTTGATAAAGGCTGGCGACGATATCCATACACAATAATTCATCTGCGCCTTGATAATAATATTCTTCAGATAAAATTTTGGGATTGCCGACAACCCTTAATCCTTCGCAATGAATACCTTTTACTACATTAGGTCCTTTTATATCAAGGCGCGGAATAATACGTATTTTTTTCATACAGAGGATATTTTAATGGTATCAAAAAGTGTCAAAAGGTGTCAAGACAATAAAAAAGCCCCAAGGGCTTCTTAAGCTGACTCTATTTGCAACTGTAATTCTTCGACTTTTGCGTCTAATCCCAGCGCCAAAAATCTTTTTTTCCAATAATCACTGATTTGTGAAAATTCTCTAGCTAGTCCCAACCGATAATTGGCTTGCTCCATATTTCCAAGTTTATATTCTAAAAGGGCAAAGTATAGGTTTCCCAAAGCATTTTCGTCATATGTTTTATCACATATGTTAATAAAAAACTTATGCATCATTTTAGTTTTAATTGGGTTTTCCATATTACGTGGTTTTTCATAATTAATCATGTAATCCATTACAAAATAAATGTCAATCAACTCATCCCGCAACGGAATTCTATCTAAATCACCCTCAAGAGGATTTACAAAAGGCATAGCTTTTGTTCTTTCTTTTTTAACCTTTCTATCTTGTCTGCCAGTTGAACCCACGGTGGGCCTTTCTGATCCATCTATTAATTCCTGTTCTGTTAAAGTTTTGCGAACTAACGCATGATTTGTAATATCAACGCCGGGAATAAAATTAAGGGGTTGGATAGAATACCAATCCAGACCCATCTGCCTGGCAAGATTTATAGTATCCCATATCATTTTAATTGATTCGCCTGGGAAATTCCTTTCAGGTTCTGGCGGAAAACCAACCATCAGTAATCCCTTGGTAAATATTTTGGGATGCTTTTTCATAATCTCCCCGGCTCGGAGATAATGTTTAACTCCGCTTGGTTTAGGTATGTTTTTAAGTACCTCCGGATTGCCGGATTCAATACCAAAATTTAATCCAATACAGCCCGATCTCTCGACGGCATCGGCAATTTCTTCGGTCAAGGCCGAAGCAATGACACCATTTGAAGCATCCCAGGTAATACCAAGTTTTCTTTTATCCCAACTGTTAAAAAATTCAACCGTCCTTTTTTCTCCATTAAAGAGATCGTCATCCAACATCATTACATGTCTAATTCCATATCTATCCCTCAATCTTTCAAGTTCATCCAAGACCATGTCTATGTCTCGTTTTGACACAACGCCGGAAACATTGAACTTGTCTACGGAACAAAACCGACAATGAGCCCGGCAACCTCTATTGGTTAGGATCGTACCCATCCGAGTTCCCGGTGGACTTAACCAGTAAACACCACCGATTCTTCCCAAAGAGCTATATCTCTCAATGGGCAGATCGTGATAATTTGGCGCGATATTCAACGTCTCTGTTTTCGGCTCGGCTCTTTTTGTAATAGCTATATACTTATCCCCTATAAGAGTTGCGACCTGTTTCAGCATGTCTGGATTCGCTCGGTTATTAGCCACATCAAGAAAATCCGCAAAACTATCATTGCCCTCATTCAAACAAACAAAGTCAATCTCCTTGCAATCCTCAAGAACTAATTGGCCGGGAGCAGACACACTGTCGGTTGAGGCCATCGTGGTATGAACACCACCGGCAACAATAATGACTTGAAAATCATACTTTTTAACAAATCTCGCAATTCTGGACATTGAACGATGATAAATGGTAAACATGCAGGTTATTCCAACCATATCAGGACTGAATTCATCCATTTTCTGTTTTAACAGCTCTTCCCAAACTCTATATTTGAAGTTTTCCGGGTCACTCTTGAAACTATCCTGAAGCATGAAATTAAGGTCAATAATGTCAGTCGTGTAATTCCTTAATTCAACACAAGAAGATATAACGCCCAGACCATAAGGTTCATAAATAGGATATCTGTTTTGAATGGCCACCGCAGGGTTAAAATCTTCTTCCGGAACATTAGGTGGCTCAACTAACAAGATTCTTTGGCAACCTTTTGGCAGAAGGGATTTTATTTTTTCTCCAATGAGATTCGGCTTGTTATCCGCGGTAGATAACGGTATTTGCATATTGATTCTCCCTTCCGCATTGTTAATATACTTTACATACTATAATAGAGTTTTTTAGTTTTGTCTATCGATCCAATTATGACATTTTTTCATTGTGATAAATATTCCTTTTCCAGAATTAATAATTTCTTAAACATATTTTTGGAAGCATGTTTTTGTATCTCTTTCAGGCGTTGATTTTTAGCGGCTGGGTCAATAGTATTAGGAAGTTTCTCGCTGGCAAGAATTTTTTTGAGCTGCTTGTTGGGTGTTTTTTTCAAAAAATTTCCCATTTTCTTAATGACAGAATCAGAATGCTCCAGGATATCTTCATAGCGGACAAAGAGGATTTGTTTTTTATTTCGGGCAGATAGATTTTTATACGCTTTATCTTCTTTGCGTATAAGGGTCTCTATGGCCATAATAATACGATCCATTTCAGATAGTTTATAATAGTTTTTCTTCCATTCTGCCGCGAACCATGGAATTGGGCCATGCGGACTGTCCAAAGTTATGACAAATACCTTCGGGTCAATGCCATAGCGATGACCATTGCCTCGACAGTGCCAGGAGTAAACCAGATCCAAGGGACTGCGTCGGATACTCAATACTCGCATAGTTGGAAAGGTGTCAAAGCAGATGCCGATATTTGGCATTAATTCGTGCATAATATATAGACAATAAGGATTCTGCTTGTAGAATTTCCGTATTGCGGCGTCGCCGTCCGGTTCGTCTGTACGAGCCAGGTATGCTTCCGATTGGGGATGATTGAAGATTGATGATTTGTCGGATTTGCGATGATTAAGGTTTCTGCCGATTAGCATATCATACGTATGAAGGTCTATTTCACAACGGAGTATTTCTTGCGCAGTCGCGCGGTCTATAAAGCCGAATTTTTCTAGAAATGGGATTTCTTCTAACAGGCCATGATATTGGATTGGCTCAATGCCGTCGAATGCGGGCATTAGATTAGCAAGCAAAAACTTGCCGGCGCGAGTAATGCCTTCTATGATCAAGAGGTTATCGACGAGTACTTTTCGTTTGCCGACGGTCATTTTTTCATTTCTATGAGGCATGGCTAATAATATTTTTTTCACTAAAATAGTGTAATATTTGTTCTATTGTTTCAGAAAGATTCATGCGATCTGTCCGTACTTCAATTTCGGGATTTTCAGGTTGTTCATAGGGGCGATGAGCGGCAACACCGATTATTTCAACTTCTCCCTTGTCCGCTTTTGCATACAATCCTTTTACGTCGCGCCGGGCACAAATTTCAAGCGGAGCATTTACAAACAGTTCGATAAATTGCTTGCCTAACATTTCTCGGATTGATTTGCGATCCTCGCGATAAGGAGAAATGATTGGAATTAGAACGAAATCATAATCCCCCATTTTTAATTTTGCTAATTCAGCAATGCGTTTATTGTTTTCTCTAATGTCATTTCTTGAAAAACCTAAGTCCATGCTAATGGTTTTCCTCACTTCATCGCCATCTATTATAATAACTTTTTTGCCCAACTTAGTAAGTTTATCCGAAAGTGCGGTTGCAATAGTTGTTTTCCCAGAACCGCTTAACCCTGTGAACCAAATCACTGTACCTACTTTTTCGTTTTCTACAAAAACCTTCTCTCCTCGTTGAATAGCTGACAATATCGGTTTTGATATCTCCGGCCTCATGAACCAATCAGGCGGTCTTTCACCGCTCAAGAACATTTTACGGGCTTGGGTGCCGCTTATATGGAGTTTGTCTTTTTCGTCATGGCCGGAAATGTTTTTTTCATGTATATGTTTTCCCAATTTTTTTGAATAGAAAACTTGATTGAACCTGACAGGTTTTATTCCTAAATCGGGAAACTTCTCAAATATCTTGTGAGAAGCTGTCGGTTTGTAGAAATCACCAACTCCGGTATGGTCTCTGCCTACAATAAAATGGCTGCAGCCATAATTTTTTCTGCAAATGGCCGTAAATAAGGCCTCTCTCGGTCCGGCATAACGTGAATAGCTTGGAAATATCGAAAATATAACCGAACCTTTTGGATAAAAATCCCTCATCATGGTCTCGTATGACCGAATAATATATTTTGCGTTAAAATCCCCTGCCTTTTTCTTACCAACAACCGGATGAATAAATAATCCATCGCCGAATTCTTTTTTGAGGGCCTCAAGTTGTATAAACTCGTGACTTCGGTGAATGACATTTCGAGTGTGAAAGCCGATAACTTTCAACCAACCTTTCTCCTCAATAAGTTTTCTTACCTGGATAGGTGTTAGCTCGTATTGGCTATTTTCTGAATCTCTTTTTTTGAGAAGTTCTATTTTGCCGCCCAGAAGAATGTCCTTCATGTTGTTCGTCATCTTTACGCCGGGATGTTTTACATTATCGGTGCCGAATATTTTTTTTATGATTCTATTTTTTTCAAAAGGATATTTCTGTGCAAGGTGCAATATTGCCATGACAGAATTTTTACTATCAGTAAGAGCAATGCTATCGCCAACTTTAAATTTATCGGCATCTTCTTTGCTTACATCAAGTATAATAGGCAACGGCCAAATTGTGCCATCTTTAAGACGCATTTTATCGGCAACGCTGTCCAAATCTTTTTTGACCATAAAACCTTCAATCGGACTATAGACGCCAACACCCATAAGTTCGACGTCCATTTGCTGCCCTATGTTGAGCTTAATTTTCTTGAGTGATTCAAGATATTTTGAATTTGGCATAGAATTAGGGATTAAGTTAACTAATTTTCCACCATGAGGATTGGTAATCAAGGGGCCATAATTATGCAGGCTTACTGATGGATGCATTGTTTGGTTTATTACCTTTTTTAGCGTGGCAATAGATTTAATAGGATATTTACCGATAGCTGTTTCAGCAGCCAAAGCTAACCCCGCAGCTCCGTCTAAAATTGTATTAGCGATATCATTTACTTCAGCACGAGTTGGTTTTGGGTTGTTTACCATTGACTCCAGAAGATTTGTAGCCACAAATACGCCTTTTTTATATTTTTTAGCTATTTTGAAAATCAGTTTCTGAATTACAGGAATAGCGGTAAGCGGTATCTCTTTGCTTAGATCTCCCCGATCAATAAGAATAAAATCGGTTTTTTTAACAATTGCTTCCAAATTTTTGAGCGCATCAACGCATTCAATTTTAGATATAACTTTCATAGAATTTTTTGTAACTTTTCTAACCAAGTCAATATCTTCTGATCTTCGGACAAATGAGACAGCTATGTGTCCAACTTTTTCCTTAAGGCCGATTTTAATTGCTTCGTAATCGATAACGCTTAAAGGCGGTAGGTTTATTTTATTTCTAAATACGGGATCAATAACAACCGCTTTATTGCTGCTGGCATATCCATCGCTTATGGCTTGGGCAGTGATGTATCCTTTTGAAGATGTTGAGATGTCGCTAACTCTCAAAATCAAACTATTAAAGTCAATGTGTATCAAGTCACCCGGCTCAAGCTGTCCCGTAACGCCTGACGGCTTAAGACAGAAACCATTATCCTGTGGGTTCAATGAGGTCTTGGTATAAATTTTTATGTATTGGCTTTCTTTTAGTTGCAATGACGGTCTTGCTAAATCACCGGTTCTTACTTGAGAACCTTGAGTATCAATAATAAATGGCAATCCCACTTTTTTTGATAATCCAATAAACTTTTTTAAATAATCTATTGACGAATGGGACATGTTGACCCTTATAAAATCCACGCCCAAATCTTTCATCTTGAATAAATGTTCTAAACCATGAGTAGCTGGTCCGACAGTAACAATAATTTTGGGATTATTAACCATAAACTAAATAATTTATAATTAAGTTCATGGTATCAAAAAGTGTCAAAAGGTGTCAAATAGAATTATGGTCGGTGAAAGAATTCATTACCGGTTTAAAGTCATCGTAATATTTTGACCCTTTCCGAAGCACATCGTCATGAATCTGCGGCAACGCTTTGGTCAAGGGTCGAATCCTTTGCCGATAGAAATTTTTTAACCACGGCAACTTTTTGCTAATTTTAAATTTAATAATCTTGAAATAAGGCATCGCTCTATTTTGAATTGTGGGTATTACGGCTGATTCGCCATATTTGTCGGCATATTCTTTAGACAATCGTCTAACGAGATATCTCCAAGAAGCTTCTTTTACGACTTGACGGGCCTCATCTACTCCGATATTGTCTGCGGCAGCAATTTCTTCGGTTAATATTTTAATGAAACTTTCAAAAGAAGAATGCCAGTCCGGACTCATAATCCAATCAAAGGTATCCAGTGATTGATATTGAATATTGTGTATCTGTCTCACAAAACTCAAACAATCAATTATTTTTGATTTGCCTAAAATCAGCGCCCTTGCGCTGGCCAATATTTCGTTAGAAAAATCCCAATCTTTTAACACCCCTGATTGTGACCAACACTTTTTAATTTCTTCAGTTCTGTAAACCGAAAACAACGGGACATAATAACGGGACATAAAATCCATCAGCCGATTAGCAGCTGATGAAGATTCTATCTGTCTCCGTGGATAATCAGCCAAACGGTTTAAAACGCCATAAACACCATTATTTACCAAACGAAAACTAACCGCGTAACCGCTGGCATTTGAATAATCGGGATTATTCTCTAAAAATTCCGCGCACTTAATAAGCGATCTCGGAATTTGATAATCGTCATCTCCGCTGAAAACGCAATATTTTTCCCGCACCTTATCATATAAATTGACATAAGAATCAACCATAGAATATGCGGGTTTCGGGTGACGATAGTAAAATATGGTTAAATCTTTGTCGATTTTTTCAATGAAGGATTGAAGTTTTTTTGAATTTTCATCATTGCCGGCATCACTGATATAAACCGGGTGAGGACTATTGAGCTTTGCATAATATTTCAGCTGGCGAATTACAAAATCCGGACGATTAAGGGTCAGAATTATTATGCCAACCTTCAGAATGGCTGTTTTATTGTCAGTCATTAACAAAAATTCTATCACATAAAATAAATAAAACAACACAGGAAAGATATTTACAAACAAAAAAAGGAGCTGCTCGCTCCTTATATATTTGAAAATTTAGTTTGTTTAATTATTTTAAATCCCTTAATCAGTTCGGCAATTCCTTCTTGCAGGGAAACTCGCGGTTTAAAACCTGTTTTTTCTATTTTTTCATTGCTAACGATGTAATTGCGTTTATCAGGATCCTCTCCTTCTCCTTCAAAAAAAGTGAAGTCAGAAACTTGTTTTTGTATTTCCTGGCACAATTCCCATTTGCTTAAATTAGCGTTACTTAAGCCAAGATTGTAAACTTGGCCCCGCATCCTGTTGAAATTTTCAAGGCAAAACATAAATGCTCTCGCCACATCTCTGACGTAAATATAGTTTCTTTTGAAGTGTGGCTGATAAATTTTTACCGGCTCTTTAAAACATACCGCTTTCTGAACCATATCATTTACCAAAAGATCTGTACGCATCCTTGGGCTTATACCAAATACCGTTGCCAACCGGAGAACCACTGCTTTATTGGTATCCATGACCACTTTTTCAGCTTCTACTTTTAGGCGTCCGTACAATGATACGGGATTTAACGGACTTTCTTCCGTGCAATGTATGTCTTTTTGGCCTATGCCATAACCGCTATTGCTATTCGGGAAAATTATCGGGGGCAGGAATTTTAAAGAAACCAGAGACTTTATAGCTTCCAGATTCGTGGTTCTGGCTATTTCTGGATCTTTATCACAAGCATCCATGCCGACAATAGCAGCCAGCGGAATAATAAAATCAAGAGGTGTGGCTTTGATCCGATCCAACAACACTTCGTCCCACACATCGCCCCTTACGATGGTGAGGTTTTTATCATGACAGCAGTCAAGCAATGACATCTGGCCGTACATAAAGTTGTCTATGACAACAACTTCATGGCCAACACTTAAAAGCATCGGCACTAAAACTGAACCAATATACCCAGCGCCGCCGGTGACAAGAATTTTAGACATTACTATTTTACCCCCTGACGATGTTTTGTCGCTGATTCTATGACGACTGAGCAAATATATTCAATTTCACTCTTTGCAAGATAAGGATGATTGGGAAGGAAAAATCCGCAATTATATAGCCTATCTGCCATGGGAGCAGAAAACTTTCCATATTCTCTGAACCAATAGGGTTGCAGGCCTTGATTTCCTGATGTAAAAGGCCGAGTTTCTATGTCTGTTTTTTCAAGAGCCCTCAAGATTATATTTCTCTCTTGATAACTATCCGCCAGAGCACAGAAATGGATACTAGATACAGTTGTATTTTTATCATAACCCTGAGAAACAAAAAAGTTATCCAGCAACTCTTTGTACAAACTATGGTTTTCAAATCTTTTCTGAACAATCCAATCGATCCTATCCAGTTGGCGCAGGCCGAGAAAAGCCAGAAGGTCGGTGAATCGGAAGTTAAAACCCGGTTCAATGAAGTGAAAATGTGTTCCGATATCTTCTATCTCATATTTCTTTAACAAATCGGACCGAGTTTCTTTATCGAGATGAGCCACCCAACCATGGCTTCTTAACATCAAAAGGAGATTAAAGAATTCCTTATTATCGGTTGAGACGACTCCTCCTTCGACCGTGGGTGTCTGGTGGCCGTAATAAGTAGACATGCTAGCCATGTCCCCGAATGTCCCAACTTTTTGGCCATGATAGGAAGAACCTATTGCAGCACAGGCATCTTCAAGAAGAAAGAAGTCGTGCTTTTTTTTAAGTTCCATCATGTAGTCCATGTTATGAGGAACCCCCAAAACTTGAACCAATACAACTGTACCAGGATTATGTTTTTCAAGAAGTTCTCTCAAATGGACAAGATCAAGCGCCCATGTAGTATGATCGGCTTCACACATTATCGGTTCAAAACTAAGCTGTATAGCCGGAGCAATGCTTGTCGCCCAAGCGGCGCTTGGAACAATCACCTTGTTGTTTTTAAGACGGCCCGAACGGAGCAAGGTATAGTATATTAACAGATTGGCATCCGAACCTGAAGCACAAGCTACAGAATATTTCCTGCCCAGCCAATTAGACCATTTCTCTTCATATTCTTTAACGAGCCGGCCCATTGTAAGACGGGGCAGGGGCTCGCTTTTCAGCCAATCGGCCAAGGCGCAAATATCTTCCCTGGTTACCGTATCCGCTGCAAAAGAAAATTTCGGCTGCTCCATTGAAACACCTCTTTGTCAAAAAACTTATTATAGAGATATACATTAAAAATCACAGTTAGGCAAGAGCTTCTCCTCTTATTTTTTTTATTATATTGCTGGTAGAGATGCTTTTAAACTTCGGGGGGCATCGGCGTTTTAAAATAACCAGCTTGACTCCATGTTTTTTAGCAAGGCTTTTCCGATACGGTATGTTAAACGCATCCTCATTAATAACGTATATATTCGGATGCATTTTTTTTAAAACCAGCTCTACCGACAGAAGGGGTCTGGTTTTAGAAGAAACATGGTCCAAAAAGCAATAGTCAACCACCCTAAGAGAATCGATGATTTTTAATCTGGCGTGTTCGTTAAGAATGGGTCGATTGTAACCTTTATTTATTCTTACTATTTTATCCCCACCTATTCCCACAACCAGAATATCCCCCAATTTCCGACAATCTTCAAAAAACAAAACATGGCCTGCGTGAGTCAGATCAAAACTGCCCGAACAAAAAACAATCTTTTCTTTTGAATGTTTTTCTCTAATTTTAGACAGATTTCTATGATGATTAATAATCATAAAAAATTACTTTAATATATTGAAAACAATACAATATAATATTTCTCCAGTCAATAAAAACGCGCTTATGTATGGCGCGTTAAATTCTGTCTGGTTATTTCTCCCTATAATAATCCCCCCACTCAACAAGAATGGTTGATTTACCGTCAGGACGTTCGTAGGCATACTTATATGCTACAAAGATCTGCTCCGGCTCATCAAGCCGGACAACGTCAATATTTTTAAAATGCGCTCCCCAGAATATGTCCGTCAGGTCATCCCGATGCTGAACTCCCGGATCAAGCGGCCGCATCGAGCCGTTCATCGTCTTAATAATTACTTTGGGATAAACCTTGCCGTTAGTCATGATGGGTATCTTGTCGAGTTCATTCACCAAGGTACCCACCGCATACAATAGAAAATTAGGCCTGATAAAAAGGGAGACTGGCACATAACCTGCCAATGCCAATCCAATAGAAATTCCCATCTGGGTATTCTCAAAAAGAGGAAGTTCTATGCGTTTCTCAACAGGGACTTCATCAAAAAAGGTCTTACACATTGTGCTTCCGGGATATACGGCATTTTGGCCGACAAAAATAACATCTTTTTTCTCTCCCAAAAAACGTGATGCTCTTTTCAGTTCGTCCAGGTATTTTCCCATTTTTTCCTCCTTAGAATCCTGTGTAATCTTTATCGACACCAGCATGAGGATAACGGGTATTCCGGTACTCATAGCGGATTATCTTGCTCCGGCGAGGCAATAATCCCCAAACTTCTTGAGTAGGCGTAACAACGCTTAGACCATTATCCTCCACTACAAATGTGATGGGAAAATCATTGCGTTCCGCGTACTTTACGGATTCATCAAAGACCCCCATTTCAGCACACATGTCGCCGACAAAACACCAGACATGCTCACTTATATTTCTCATCTTTAAACCCATAGCGGTTCCCGTTGCGATTGGAACAATGTCGCCCATAATAGCCGAGGCGTAGAATTGATAATCAGGATTATTTATGGTAATGCTATGGCCGGCCAAAATCTCATCCCGGAGCCAATCTTTTGGAATACCCTTCAACAGGGCATGATAATGGCTTCGGTGGGTTGAAAAAACCCAATCGTGTTCCTTAACATCTTGAAATATCCCGTTCAACGCTTCCTCGTTATCGTACGAAAGATGAATCGGTCCGGGAATTTTGTCTTGAGAATATAATTCAGCGATCTCTTCTTCAAAAGCAATCAACTCTTCTTTGGTCAGTATTTTGACCATAAGTCCCTTTTGGTTGTAAATAAAACTGCGGTGATCATAACACACAAATGATTTTTTAACCAGACCAAATCTAAATTAAAAAAGAGACCGTGGTTGGTCTCTTTGAAAAGGAGTTATTATCTGTTGTGTTCCAGAATTTTTCGACGAAGCGAACGGATATCGCTAACCCATTCATCAATATTGCGCATGGCTATTTCACCAAAATTCTTGTCAACCAGCATCATTGCGCGATATTCTGGACGGCTGTAGTAATCGACATGAGATTTGTCCCGGAAAGCAAGGATTTGAGCCGGGGTTAAGGCATCACCCATATAGAACGGCTCGGTTTCATAAGAATATTGCGAATGTCCTATCCACCCCGGACCGCCTTCGCGTTCCGGCAAAGGATAGCCGGCCTTTTTTGCCTCTAAATATTGGGGGGAGATCGGTAATGCTTGGTTGCAATAAAAGTTTGCAAATACTCCATTGAGTTCCACGGCAAGATCATAAGTTTCCTGCATAGACTCCATTGTATCCCCAGGCAATCCAAAGATATAGTTTAAAGCAAGCGAAATGCCGGCCGATTCAACTTTACTGATAATTTTACGGATGTGGTCGTCGCTGAATTTTTTATCTTGGCCGGAGCGTACTTTGCTGTTAGCGGCTTCGATACCGAAAGGTGTCCAGCGAAAGCCGGCGCTGCGATAAAGCTCGGCATGTTTGGGATTCATTGTATCAACCCGGAAATAGGCCCAGCTATTTATCGAATCGCCAAATCGTTCTTTCATTAATGTCGCTACCTTAACAGGATGATCGCCTAGTCCGAACATTTCATCCGGTATTTTGATATATTTTATACCGTAATGATTAACCAGATATTCAATCTCTTCAACAAAAAGTTCCGGCCGAAGGGTTCTGAAACTGTTTAGATTGGGATTAGCTTGAAGTGTTTCACCTTCTTGATAGGGAGTTTGAATATTGCAGAACCCGCACGAGAAAGGACAACCTTCTCTGGAATAAGGGTTAGCATATGGAGTTCTGTCTTCAAAATCTCTCCAAAATGTATGCCAATCGTGAGCGTAATATTTTCGAGGGTCCATCAGTTTCCAACCAGGGAGGGCCGGTTCAAGGTTAAGATCGATAAGGGGCGCTGGGGCGTTATTAACCACCTTGCCGTCAAGCCAATACCAAAGGCTTCTAATCTTTTTCAAGTCATTGAGGTCCTTGCCATTTTTTAAAAATAACAACAATTCATTAACGGTAATAGGCCCTTCGCCTCCACACACATAATCAATCGGTTCATCTTGTAAAGTTTTCTGGGGTAATCCTGCAGGATGAGTACCCATTATGATAATGGGGGTTATCGGGCAAATATTTTTGATGGCTTGAGCAAAAATCCTGGCAGCTGGCATAGTTTGTGTTGAACTGGAAGGATTAAATCCATAAACAGGCATAACAACCAGATAAGGATTCAGCTCTTTAACTTTTTCCGCCATTAATTCGGGCATGAAACCATCTACGTTGGCGTCTATGAGATCTACGCCGCATCCGCGCCTCATAAGATAAGCGGCAACAAAGCGAGCTTTAGCAGGAGGTTCTGTGGCATGTTTTCTACTAAGATCCTGATAAACTTGTTCTAAATTTCCAGGAATCACGAATAACACATCTAAGCGTCTTTCGCTCTTATTCATTAAGCCTCCTCAACATTCAAATATTTTTTAGCTAAAGCCGTGACAACTATGGATTTAGAATCTCTGATTTGGCCGATTTCACACCTTTTTATCCATTCGGATAAAGGAATCTGAATTAATTCTATGTCTTCGCCATCGTCAGTTTGTGTTACCATATTTGTTTTTACACAGTCCAGAAAAAGATACGGATAGTAGATAGTGTCTATACCGCTTGGCTCAAACCAACATCCCGCTTTTAGTAAAGAAATGACTTTCCCTGGCTCATATTCCGAAGTTTCTTCAGAAAATTCTTCTCTGGCTACGGATTCTGGTGTTTGCCCTTTATGTTTTTGAGAACCCCCTGGCAACTCTATGGTTATCTCTTCTACCGCAGACCTGTATTGTTGTACAGCTAAAACTTTATTTTCTGCAGTTACAGCTAGAATGATACAAGCAAAACCATTGGCCTTGAACCGGGAATATTCTCTTGTTTCACCACTTACGGGTTCAAGATATGTTTGCACAATGAGGCTACGTCCATGAGACTCGGCTAACACTTGTGATGCTCCGATTTTTTTCCATGGCTTTATTCTCACCGTCATTATTCTCCAAACAATGTAAAAAAGCTGAAATTACTTTACTATTCTAAAAGTGATCTGTCAATAAAAAAGACCCTGTTAGGTCTTTTGGCATAGATTAATGATTTGCCTGGCAACTGCCTCTGCGTTTAACCCATAGCATCCCAGCATGTATTGATGGCTTCCCGCGCGATGGTTGTATTCATCGGGAACGCCAAGACACTTGAAAATCGGCTTCTTGCTTCCGTCACATTCGCAAATAATTCTTGCGATGCTTTCTCCCAGTCCGCCGATAATATTGTGTTCTTCCAAAACGAATATCGCTTTCTTGGTTTGGGTCCTGTTTTCAATAAGTTCCTTGTCTAATGGCTTTATTGTGTGGATATTTATCACCTCTGCACTGACTCCGTGTTGCTCCAAAATATTGCTTGCAGTAACAGCCTCATTTACAATCGTGCCGGTGGCAAATATAACTATGTCTTTGCCGGGTTTAACGACCAGTCCTTTGCCAATTTCAATGCCGTACTTTTTTTCAGCGTTCGGTTCTCCGCCTTTACCGATGCGCAGATACGCAGGATGCGGTGCCTTTACTAGATATTCCGTAATCAGACGGGCCTCCAATGAATTGGCCGGAGAATATATTTGCATATTCGGCAATGCTTTCATGGCCGCAATATCTTCAATTGCATGATGCGTACATCCGCAGGTTGAATAGGCGTAGCCGGCGGCTACCCCAATAACCACGACCCCGACATTCTGATAACAAACGTCGACCTTAATTTGTTCAAGACACCGCAGTGTCACAAAGGGAGCAATTGAATAAGCAAACACTCTGTGGCCGGAAAGGGCAAGTCCAGCAGCAATGCCTATCATGTTTTGTTCAGCAATACCGACATTGAAATATTGGCCGGGTAAATTTTTTCTGAAATCATCCAGGTGGGCATGTCCCAAATCACCGGTTAGAAAGACTATTCTGGAATCGGCACATGCAGCTTTGTAGACCGTTTTGATGACCTCAAATCTCATTGCGCTCCTCCGCTCAATTCCCTCTTGGCTCTTTCATATTCTTCTTTAGTCGGACATTTGCCGTGCCATATATAATCATTGTGCATGAATGGAACACCCATGCCTTTTGTGGTCTGGCAGTTCAGCGCAAACGGTTTTTGATGAGGTATATTCAGCTGGCCGATGATTTCTGCAAAACTGTGCCCGTAAACATTTTCCGCATCCCATCCGAAACTTTCTAACTTCTTATGAATGGTAGCGAGACTCAGAATTTTATTGGTTGGCCCGAGTGTCTCAAGATTATTGTTGTCAATAATGAGAATTAAATTATTCAATTTATGGAATCCGGCAAACATCAACGCTTCCCAGTTTGAACCTTCCTGAAGCTCACCATCTCCGACCAAAACAAAGACTCTTGACGGTCTTCTTGTCTTCCTTCTTGTCTTCTTTGCGGCTAATGCCATCCCGATACCAATCGGCAAGCCGTGTCCGAGAGAACCGTTGGTTGTTTCAATTCCAGGCAAAGCACCGCGGGTATTGTGATCTCCAATCAGAGTACCGTCAGTACCATACTCTTTCAGCTTTTCTAATGGAAAATAACCCCTCAAGGCCAAAGTAGCATACAGCGCCACACAGGCATGGCCCTTGCTCAATATAAATTTGTCCCTGTCTTCCCAATCAGGATTTTTAGGGTCAATGTTCAGGATGTCCCCAAAATATAATGCCGTTAATATGTCAACGATGGAAAGAGCGCAGCCAAGATGGGATGATTTGGCTTCAAATATCATGTCCAGAACAAGGTTGCGGATTTCTTTAGCTCGTTCAACTAAATGGTTTTGGTCTGGCATTTTCAGTCCTTATTTTCAATGTCCAATTGGCACCAAAATACATAATTAAATTAATATTGTCAATTTAACGTTTACAACCTATTGACTTGACATTTTCTTAACAAACAGTAGATTACTAATATTGATATCTTAAAAATAGGGACATGCCAATGATAGAAGTCTCTGAAACATCTTTGCCTGAGGTGTTAAAAGTTGTAAGGCCTATTTTCCGGGACCATCGCGGAATTTATACCGAAGAATATAACGAGCAGGAATATTTCAATGCCGGTATCAGGACCAAATGGGTTTCAAATACATCTTCGCTGTCTCCGCACAAGACCTTAAGAGGACTCCATGGCGATCCCAAAACATGGAAATTAGCTACTTGCCTATGTGGTGAGGTATATTTCGTAGTTCTAAATTATGACCCCAGTTCACCATACTACGGTAAATGGGAATCATTTGTTCTTACGCCCCAAAATGGCCTTCAGGTCTTAGTTCCTCCGATGCACGGAAATGCACATTTGGTCTTAAGTTCTGAGGCATTATTCGACTATTATCAGTCAGAATATTATACCGATGGAAGTAACCAATTTTCGATTAAATGGAATGACCCTCGGTTTAATATTTCATGGCCGATCACCAATCCGATACTTTCAGACAGGGACAATGGTCTCTAAAAATAAAGCCGCCGGCTATAAGCCGGCGGTAATTTATTATAAGTAAAGAAATCGCGCGATTCCTTTGGGGTTTAATTTTTGGGATGCGTAAGAACGGGCTTAGTTTTCTGGCCAAAAAATAACTGTTTCCACAATCTCAATACTCTCAGCATCATTAGAGCAAACCCTATTAAGCCATGCTTGTTATACATCGGCTTCCAACGCCAAGGCTTCGAGTATATAAGCACGAATGCTCTGTTCTGAAGATTAATCAAGTCTTCGGGTGTCAATTCTCCAACTTTTGTAACCGCTTTACCATAGCGCAGGTAGTTGGAAAAATCCTTTGTTACCAGTTCGACTCCGTGGTTTCCAGAAATAGCCATATCACTAAACTCTGTTCCAGGGTAAGGCATGGCGATAGCACAGTTAGCTTGCTTTACTTCCCGAGCATTCGCTAACCAATTCATAAGTTCTTCGTGTGTTTCTCTAGATTCCCCAGGCAAGCCGATCATTACCGAATTCATGGCCTCAACGCCATATTTTTCACAAATTTTATTGGCCCGAGTATAATCTTCCAGTTTAACCTGTTTTTTCATTGTTTTTCTCATCTGGGTATTTACCGTCTCTAATCCCATTGCAATTCTAACTAACCCAGCTTCAGTCATATAAGCTATCATTTCATCTTCAATTAAATTTGCTCTCGTACAACCTTCAAAGGTAATTTTAATACCTTCTTTAATTATCAGGTCGCATATTTTTTTCATGTGCTTTTCATACCACAGAGTTAGAACATCATCCGTGAAAAAAATGTGAGTTATATAGGGAAATTCTTTTTGTACTTGTTTAATTTCACTTACTACGGACTCGGCTGAACGCATGGCCATTCTAGTGGTGTTTCGGACTTCAGAAGCGCAAAATATGCAATGCCACGGACAACCACGCATAGTGTGAATGGGAGTAAAATGCATTCTGCCATCATTGGTCCCTATTCGGTATTTTTTCATGGGCAAAAGGTGCCTTGCCGGAAACGGAAATTTATCTAGAACAAATTCTTGTCCATATGTTGTTCCCGTGATTTTTATCGTGGTCGGAATCCATTGGGGCTTGCCAGCAATAATGTTGCCATCTTTTTTGAAAATAATGCCCTCAACTTGGGACAAATCACCACTTTTTTCGTATATAGTGAGAAAGTTTAATAAAGATTGCTCTGCTTCCCCAATAAATAAATAATCAAACTGTGGATATTGTCTTGCAATCTCTTCTTTCAATGTTGTTATATGCGGGCCGCCGACAATAATCGGTATTTTACAGCCAGATCCTCTTATTTTGTTAGCTAAACTGACATTAAGATGGAAAAAGGGGCTGTGGCATGTTAATGCAAGTATATCCGGCTTTAAAGCAAGCGCTCGATTAATCACGTCCTCTTCGCTTAAATTTTCAACTTCACCATCTATAATATGAGCGGTATGTCCGTGTTGTTCTGCTATTGCCGCTAAGAGAGCAATATTTTGAGGCAAAAAAGTTGCATTTCTTCTGGCAAAATATCCAAAAAGTTTATATTCTCCTGTCCAGCGGGGATATAAAAATACAATCTTCATTATCTATCCTCAATGTCAAAAAACTGTAACTGTCGAAACAGTATACTATTTTAGCAGAAGAAACAAGTTAAATTATTACCTCCTCTCATCTTATAGTAAACCTCCATGCGAGTAATAAATTACCCGGGAACCGGAATCCTCAAAAGAGAACGGAACATAAAGAAAGTTGGATAATTTTCGCCGGATTTCATTATGATATTCCGGTTTTGCGAATATAAGCATAAATCCTCCTCCGCCGGCGCCCAACAGTTTGCCGCCAGTAGCTCCGGCGCTAAGGGCCTTTTCATATATTTTATCAATCGATGGATTCGATATTTTAGATGTTAATTTCCGCTTAATCTGCCAAGTTTTATCAAGAAGTTGTCCGAATTCATTAATATCCCGATTACTATTCAATATAGCTATAGCTTTATCTACCATCAGATGCATCGTTTTTAGCTCTTCACTTTTTTTTGGCGTTTTCTTTATCTGTTCAGCGGCAATAGTTGAAGCTGTTCTGGAAAAACCAGTAAAGAACATCATCAAATGGTCCTGCAGATCTTTTCTTCTGGCGGAATTTATCGTAATAGGAATGACGGATATTTTGCCATCCTTGGCGAAATCTATTCTATTCAAGCCACCGTTAGCGGCAATTACCTGATCTTGAGAACCGACGCTTTCTTTTATCATGTTTTGTTCGACGTGAATGGCGTCTAAAGCCAATTGATATTTATTTCTTATTTCTCCTTTGAGCCCGTAGAGGGCATTCAACAGACCGACAGTAAAAGATGAGCTGGATCCTAAGCCGGATCGGGCGGGCAAATCAGAGTCATAACTTACACTTACCGGCACGTTATGCATATCAGTGTATTTAAGAGATTCTCTTACAGACGGATGAACAATCTTATTCAAATCTTTTGTATACTCCACTTTAGAATAAATTATTTTATACTTGTACTTAAAGAACGGCTGCAAAAACCGGCAAGTAATATAACAATATTTATCTATAGAGGTTGACAAGACCGAACCGCCGTTATTTTTATACCAAACGGGATAATCAGTGCCGCCTCCGAAAAATGAAATTCTAAATGGAGTTTTTGTTATAATCATAGGATTAGTATATTAATTGGGGTTATCTTTGTGTTTAATTGGCCGCCAGACAATATATGAAAGATCTTGATAGAAACTTCCGAGACAAATCCGCTGTATTTTTTGGATTTTTATTTTTCCCTCTGTTTGTAAACGGCGCAAGTAGGTTAAATAATTGCTTAAATAATGCCTTTTATTAATAAACCTGACAGCTAAAGCATCGAGGGGATCTGTTTTGTCAAATAATTCTTCTATCGGTTCCACGTTTATAAATAGGTTTATTTTGTTTTTAATGGCAAAATTTATAAAATCTTCGTATCCTGTCCCCATTTGTTCTAGAGCACCAAAAGTTAAAAAGGCGCTGTTTTTTTCTATTTTTAATTTTGGATCGGGATGAAACATGTCAAAGACATGACCCGATACATTCCAACGATATTGTTTGGTCATATATTCGGCTATTTTCTTGGATGAAACTACCCAATCCGAACAATGTAATTTTTTTTGCGGAAAAAGATCGGCAAGTATGGCCATGTTTATCCCCGTTCCGCAACCAAATTCATATATGTGGTCCACGTTTTTAAGATATTTGTCAAATAACCAGTATTTAAAAGCGTGCTTCCAATTAAACTCAAAAATTTCATCCAGCGGAGCAATAAAACCGTGATTGAAGCGGCAATATACATCGTGGACTGGTTTTTTGTCATATTCTGGCATCAGAGCCGTCATTTGAAAATCTTTGGCAATAAAATCTTTAAGTTGGTTTGACCATCTCTTCTGCCATATAGATTTTGCCTTTTTGCCGGCTGTGAAAAAATAATCTCCGTCTATTCTCTTATTTATCTCGTGGACCAACTGGGCTTGCTTTTGGGCAGAAATCGGGCGATAACGAAAATCACTTCTTCTTATTATTTTTCGGCAAATCTCGGGAAAATCTCCAACCGTAGTTCCAAAAAAATTAGCAAAATCTTTTAATCCAAAATTATGTATTTGTTCCATTTTAACGGGAAGATGCTAAATATTTCTTTAGATTATCAGTATGCAACAACCAGGCATAACCGCGCCACAAATCTTTTTTCGTAATTTCATGAAGAATTAAATCCCTATAACTTGACACCTCGCTTTCATGTGTCCAGATTCTGCTTGTCCCGTATGTTTTAAATTTAACAGTAGCTATTTTTTCGATATCTTTTGTTTCCAGAAGCTTATTTAACACCGGATCTTTGGTATAGTCACCATTGATAATAGCTTCTTTTTCGGACTCCATAATTAACGACTTACTGCTGGTTCCGGGTATGACTATCCAGCCATCGGTAACATCGGCAATGCTTTCTATGTATGTAATCTGAAATGGCGCGGGAATATTCTTAGGGGGCATATAATCAGAAACGAAGATACCCGGGATTCCTTCAACAAAACAATTATTAAAACTGGTTTTGTAGGTATATAATCTCTTTATTTTTAAAGAGTCAATCCACTTCATTAAATTAGTCATAGCCATTCTTGCCGGATAGATATCGGAAAAGAATGTTTTGCCATTGATTATAGCGGTAATACCCAATATCAAGAATAGGGTTATCGAACCATAAACATACATACCATAGAACAAATAAGAACCATAACCAATGAAAAGAAGAATGCCTACTAAACCGGGAGAATAAGTTCTGCCTACCTGGGGCGCTCCCGTTAATTCCGCCCATAGTATCGGAGACAAGGATAAAAGAAGAATTGCTGCTCCATTAATTGCCATATTTGTGTTTTTTAAAATAACTGCAGTAAAAATATAAAATATCAAACAGGCGATAAAAACAATAGTGTGAACCGGCGCCATACGAAAGAAAATTTTTGGAACCCACTCTAATCCCTTCCCACGTGTTTCTCGGGAAACCGTAATCCCCTTTTTAGAGAAATAATCTATGTACATTTTAAAATGGTGCTTGCTTAAAAGCTGGGTATCTTTGAAATAAACAAAGTAGTAGCCAAAGGATTCTTTGATGTTTGGCAGAGTGAGTACGATGAAAACGATAGAAAAACCGGTTATTATGCATATCATCCACGATAATCCCAGCAGGTTTAGAAATAAAAGAAAAGAAAATAACCCTAAGGCCATAAAGAAAGAGGCCTGTTTGAATTTCTTTTTGGCGTGTTTCAGATAATATTCAAGGTCAAATTTTTCTCTGCTAGAGATCATCTTGTTGAGAAATAACGGAGCCTGATTTTTATACATCAAGGTTACTATTTTTTTATATGAGAATTTGGCGACAATAAAAATTAAAGAAGCTAAAACCACCACATACAAACTAAACGCATAATAACCATTAGCATTAATTAGAGAATAAAAACCGGAAATAACTTCTCCGACGGCATATGGCTTATATTTTTCATAAACAACAGCACCCCAAAATAGTGGCAGATATTTAAGAGCAGAAGCGGAAGAAAATTGAGTTAAACACAAAATTCCACCCGCCGCTATCAACCACAAAGATGGACTCATCAGGCTTCCGGTATTTACCTGCTGTACGAAATAAATAGAGAGGAGAGAGAGCATCGTGGTTACATTAGGATGACTACCATAAAGAGATACCTCCCAAAGCCAAAAAGATAAGAGTAAAAAGAGGCCTAGGAAAAGTCCTATGGTCGGATTCCAGTAATTACTGCTTATCAAAAAAATCAAAACCGACGACATGGCAACCATAGTTCCGCCTAAAGTCACATAAGGATGGTCAGTTTTTTTATCTTTTAATATCTTCTGGAATACGGATATTAATATAATAGAAACATCCTTCATCCCTGTTTTAAACGGACTGACGGTAAATCTATGAAGATCGGATAACCAGTGCCATCTATAAGATTGTGCGGCAGAATGCGCCATAATTTCATTATCGGAATCTGGTCCGTGATACTGAATACCGCGAGTAACTAAAAAGAAAAAGACAGCAAATACAGACGAAGTAAGCACTATTATTTCTAAGTTCGTATAATATAACATGTTAATTTACCAAGTTTTAATTTTACGTTTAACTTTTTTCTTTAAGCGCTGATATGTTTCGACAGCCTTTTTTTCTATGCGGGGAGATACTATTCTCAAAAGTTCTTTGCCCATAACGCGATAATGCCCGCCAACCTTATTGGCTTGAATGAGTTTACGCTTTAAGAGTCGCTTAACAGTGCTTTGACTAATCTTCAAAAGCGATTGGACTTCGGAGGTTGTATAAACCTCATTAGGATTGATTTCACTCATAAAACTAATCGTATCAATAAGTATCAAAAGGTGTCAACCTCGGAAAGTGGATGTTCAACTATAATAGATTTTTGACTTAGTGGCATATTGCTGTTAGAATAAGTACATAATTTTACAATACGTCCCTTAAAAAGAAGGTGGGGGTGACAATGAAAATTGTGTTCCTGTATCCACGTTGGACCGGCGAATACGGTCTTTTTGGATATTTTGCGAAAAGAAATTCGACTTGGATGCCGCAAAATATTTCCCTTCTGGCGGCAATAGCCGAACAGCACGGGCATACGGCATTAATCATAGATGCCCAGGCCGAAAATATCAGCGAAGAGGATTTGGTGAATAAAGCCCTGGTTCTTAAACCAGATATATTTGCATTAACCTGCTATAGTCCTTTTTTTCATCTCAACACAAGCTTGGCTCAAAAGATAAAAGAATCTGGAAGCAAAATTCCCATAATTGTCGGTGGACCCCATATTACCATCATGAAAGAAAAAATCGCCAAAGAATATCCGCAATTCGATTATCTATTCGTCGGGGAAGCGGAACAGTCTTTGCCAAACTTCTTGACCACTTACCAAAAAGGCTGCGATTTGTCTCAGGTTGACGGAATTATTTTCAAAAAGAATAACGAGATAATTGCAGGAAGACCCCAATGGATCCCGACAACAATAAAAATAACTGGTAGCACCGTAGAAAAAGAATTTGCCTTGGACAGATATCCATTTCCAGCAAGACACCTATTACCAATGAAAAAATACCGTTTGGGAACCAATGACGGCAGAACACATTTTACCTCTATTCATACCATGCGTGGTTGTCCGTGGCATTGCATTTTCTGCGCTTCAGATGCCATAAACACTACTCGAATGGCTATGCGCTCACCCCAATCGGTTGTTGATGAAATTAAAAAAATACAACAGGATTTCCCCTACATTACCCACATTTTCTTCACTGATGATGTTCTGACCCTGTGGGCTGAAAAGCATATCTTAAAAATATGTGATTTGATAATCAAAGAAGGTGTCAAAATTACATTTGAAAGCAGTACTAGAGCTAACCTTGTAGAAGATGAGATGGTCGCTCGGATGGCTGAAGCTGGATTGGTACGAATGTCAATGGGACTAGAAACGGTAAATACTCAAATGAGAGATACGATGAGAAAACAAGTCAAGCTTAACGACTACACCAAGGCAAACAAAATATTCGACAAATATGGCGTCGAGTCCATGAACTCGGTCATGATCGGCTTGCCAGGAGAAACGCTTGAAACGATAGAAGAGCTCTCTGATTTTCTGGCAAATGCCAGAGAAGTAAAACAAGCAAATTGCTCTATTGCCGTACCCTATCCAGGAACAGAATTTAATGAAATGGCCACAACCGGTACTCACGGAGTAGAATTGATTGCAAAAGAAGGAGATTTTTCAAAATACTTGCGCTACGGCAAGGCCGTTACAAAAGTTGGAAAACTGACAGGCGAGGACTTGATTAAACTCCAAAATAAAATGTTCGTTAGAATATATTCAAAGCCCTGGCGATGGAAACCCATGTACAACAAGCATGGAATCATAGGATTTGCATTATTAATGCTACGAGTATTGCGACTATGGAAGCAGTTATTATTTGACCAGAAAGTAAAACCGGTTATGACGCATCCAAAAAATTAAGGAGCCGATATGGCTCTTTTTATTTTCACAGAAAGACTTTGTTTTTTTCTTGAATTGTGATATAAAAATATCAGTACTTAAAACAAAAACAGGGTGGTCATGAGCACCAGTTGGTTCAGTGACAGCTTCGGGATTAGAGCTGAAATGTATGCCAAAATGCTGAAAGATAAAAATTTAGCAGATAGTTTTTCCAGAGCCCTTGCCTTATTGGAAAAAAGTATAGCAACCGGAGGAAAAGTTCTTATTTTTGGCAATGGCGGTTCGGCAGCCGAGTCCCAGCATTTTGCGGCTGAACTGGTCTGTCAATTTCAAAAGAAAAGAATAGCCATACCGGCTATTGCTCTGACTACAGATGCCTCTATCCTTACAGCTCAAAGCAACGACCGCGGATTTGATTCCGTTTTTGAAAGACAAATAGAGGCACTATGCCGTCCGGAAGATGTGGTAATCGGCTTAACCACAAGCGATGTCTCTCATAACGGTCATTCCCGAAATATTTTTAACGCCTTTGGAGCCGCTTACAAGAAGGGTGCTAAAAAAATAGGATTATTCAGCACTAAAACAAAAAACCTTATTAGTGTCGGTCTTGTTGATGTGTCAATTCTTGTTCCAGCGGAAAACACAGCCCTAATCCAAGAAGCACACTTGGCTATTATTCACATGCTTTGCGAGAGAATAGAAGAAAATATGTAAAATCCCCTTCAGGGGATTTTAATTTTTCTTTCCGACTAAGTAATAATTTTGAGGCAGATGGCTTATTTCGTAATTGACCCAATCATAATCTTGATTGTTTTTTGTGTATTCCTGAAAATATTTCATATTATCTATTGCTTCAAAATTTGCTTGATATGCCACAAGTACATACTTGGGTTTGCCTATTTTTTTTAAAAATTCATCTCGTAATTCAAGTGGCGATTCACTTAAAGACCATGTGGCTATGAAAATATCCGGACCTGAATCATCCAGCCTTTCTGTCTGATTGATAAAATAGAAATTTCCATCTGTATTGCTTGAGCGCAAGTAATATTTTTGAAGAGCCAAAAATTCCGGTATATCAAAAATTACGTATTTTCCCCTGAATCCCAAATTGTTCACAAGCTTGGCCATACAGCCATATCCTCCACCGAATTCTGTTATTTTGTCGGATTGTTTTATGTCGAGTTTGTAGTGATCAATCAGTCGGGAAAGATTATACGCGGTATGAATGAAATTACCGCTGCTTTTTTGATAATATTTATATTTCATAGGATTACCAACCCATGTTTCTTTTACGGCTGAAGACCACTTATCCCAGTTATTGTTGACCAGATAATCGAATTCGCACTTGCGGGCTCCGGCAGACATTGTTTCAATAATAGGAGCCCATCTTAAAAAATTTCTTGGATCTTTTTTCAATACACACAACCTTACGCGTTGTCGATAATTGTCCCACAAACTTGCACATCCAACCGTTTGATTGTCAATATTTTTTACAGAATTTAATAACTCAATCCTATACTTTTTTTCATTTGAGGTTTCTTTTTTTAATTCCACGCTCAATTCCACCATTTTATTTCTTATTTTTAGTATTTTTATTTTACGGCTGATTCTTATTAATTTGTTTTTTATTTTATTTGCTAAATTTATCATCCGCCTTGGCAGCATTTTTTGATAAGATTCTTTAAAAGAAGCCGAAAAGAGTTTACACATCATCGATTTATAAAATTTCACTGTCTTTAACGTGGTAGCTTTTATACAAATACGAATCGGCGTTTTTTATTAATTCATCAGGAACACCGGATTCAATAAGTTTTCCGTTGTCTATGACAATAATCCTATCGGAATTCATTACGGTAGTTAAACGATGGGCAATTACCAAGACTGTAACCTTTCCTTTCAAGTTATTTATTGATTTTTGAATTAAAGCTTCTGACTCGTTATCTATAGAACTTGTTGCCTCATCAAGGATCAAAATGGAGGATTTCTTAGCTAAAACTCTGGCTAAGGATACACGTTGTCTTTGACCCCCAGATAATTTAACTCCCCGTTCTCCCACCTGTGTTTCAAATTTATTTGGCAATCCTTTAATAAAATCGTAAATATTTGCCATTTTAGACGCATTCACTATGTTTTCACGAGAGATTTCATTATCATAGAAACATATATTGGCCTCAATAGTGTCATTAAGCAGAAAAACATCCTGCGAAACATATCCTATATTTTTTCTCCAATCCGTCAGATAAATAGAATTAACATCGACATCATCAATTTTGATAACCCCTCTTTGGGGTCTTAATAATTGCAAAAAGATATCAACCAGAGTTGTCTTGCCGGCACCCGAAGGTCCGATTATGCCAATCATCTCACCTTTTTGGATTGTAAAATTAATATCTGATAATGTGTTTAATTTGATGCCGGGATAAGCAAAACCAATGCCCTGAATACTTATTGATTTTTCAAATTTAAAAGGTTTAGTTCCGAACGTCTTTTCTCTGTTCTGTTGAACATCTTTTTGATAATTAAGCATCGTCTCTAAGTAAGTAAACGAAGAATTGATACTATCCAGCTTTCCTTGGATTCCTTGTATAAAAGCATACATTTTTTGAATAAGATAAATTATAACCGCAAAAGAAGCGATATTAAAATCAGGAGATTTAAGAGAATAAGCAAATATTATGGAAATAAAAAGAAGAGAAACCGGTTCAAATAATGCGCCCTGAAAACTGCTTATTAACGATGCTTTGATATTGGCTTTTCTTAGTTCTTCAAAACACAAATAACCCTTTTTAACTAATGGCGGCTCAACAGCAAAAGCTTTTAAGGTTTTGATTCCGATCAAACTCTCGTTAATAAGATGGCCTAGTTTTTTGCTGGTAATGTTTAGATGTTTAGCAAGTTTTCTTGTCCTAAAAAAAAGAGGCTTTAAAACTATAAGAATAAGCGCTCCTCCAACCAAAGACATAAAAGTTATAGGAACGGATAATTTAAAGGCGATAAAAGCATATGTTATTAAACCTGCAACTCGGAGCATTAATTCACTAATGGCTCTAAGAATATTCGCCCCAGAACCAACATCATTGGAAATTACTCTATCCAAATATCCAACCTTCTGATTCATAAGAAATGTCCAGTCCGCTTCAAGGGTCTTTTTAAATAACGCAGAACTTATATCACGGTTATATCGCGCGGAAATTCTATCACTGATATGGATGGTCAGAATCGTTATTATGGCTTTACTGATAAATAACGAGACCATCAAAATCAAGAGAATCGGCAAATTATAATTTAGATGAAGAAGAGAGAAAATTTGTGAAACAATATGATGAAAGGTATCAGAAGTAGCGGTATTATCTTTCTGGGTGACCAAAGCAAAAAGGGGAATTAGCATGCTAATGCCTAAACCCCCCAGAAGACTGCTAACAAATCCCAATAAGGTTGTAACCAAAATTCGCCACCTATATTGCCAGTAGGCGTATTTGAAAATTATAAACACTCTATAAATTTTTTTTATGTTTTGAATATGTAATTCAGCGAATTTTGTTAACATATCTTTTGTGCTTTACCCTTAAAAGATACTACTTTTTTCAATGGGTGTCAAAAGAGGTCAAAAGAGGTTACCTGGCTTGAGTTCTACTCCATTTTAGTAAAATTAAAACCGCTCTAAGCGGTTTTTTGTACTTGGGACAAATACCAGTCAATTGTTTTTCTTAATCCTTCATCAAAATCCGTCTTTGCTTTAAAGCCAAATTCTCTTTCAGCCCTTGAAACATCAAGGCATCTTCGCGGCTGGCCATCAGGTTTTGTATGATCCCATTCTATTGAACCACCAAAGTCCATAATTTTGCAAATTTTATGCGATAGTTCTCTGATAGTTATTTCAAATCCAGCACCTATGTTGACAGGCTCGGCTCCATCATAGTTTTCGGTCGCAAGAACTATCGCTTCGGCGGCATCTTCTACGTAGAGAAACTCTCTTGATGCGGTTCCTGTCCCCCATAATTCCAGACGGTCATGATTTAATATTTTGGCATCCGCCACTTTCTTAATCAATGCCGGAATAACATGACTCTTTTCTGGTTCAAAATGATCTCCAGGGCCGTATAAATTGACCGGGAGGAGGTGAATTACATTAGTGCCAAATTCCATTCGTGCCGCATTTCCTCCTACCAATAGCGATTTTTTGGCATAGCCATAAGGGGCATTTGTTTCTTCAGGGTAACCATTATGAAGATCGTCTTCACGGAATGGTACAGGCGTGAATTTGGGGTATTCGCAAATAGTGCCAATAATTACAACTTTTGAGACATTATTTTTTATTGCGGCATCCAGAACATTCAAACCCATAAGTGAATTATCGTGCCACAGTGTGTAGGGCTTTTCTTTGTTTAATCCTATACCTCCTACAAATCCGGCCACATGAATAACAATATCTCCTCTTATCACCAAACCACAAACCTTTCGGTCTCTTAGGTCGCAAATCTGCGAAGGGGGAGTAAAAATATCAAACACTCCATTTTTAAGAAGGTTCATCTTAACATGATATCCGAGAAAGCCAGAAGCTCCGGTCAAGACAATCTTTTTATTTTTAAGGTCCATGTCTGCCTCTTTCAACCTTTTGAATGAAACTATAATAAACATGTTTGGCAATAAAGTCAAGTTCTAAAATGTCATTAAATTAATCTCTTCTGAAATTAACTGGAATAAAAACAGGGAAAACCTTATAATGCCTGAGTGTTAATACTTCAAATAAATACTGTTGATACCCGCGGCGGGGCGGCACAGGTCGCTTGCGGCCTTAAAAAGGAATTGGAAAGAAGGGGGCATCAAAGCCCCATATTTGTCGGACGCAAATATTCTAATGACTCCGATATTTTAATTCTTAATGACATGCTTTCTTTTTTCGGTAAAGTACGGAGAAAACTGGCCTATTGGCTTGCCAATGATATGGATGTTTTCAGCTCTGACCATATTTTAAAAACAGAACAATTCAAAAAAGCTGATATAATCCATTGCCACAATCTTCATAGCAACTATTTTAATTTAGCCACTCTTAAAAAAATGGCCCGTTTAAAACCTGTAATTTGGACTTTTCACGACATGTGGCCTATTACTTCCCACTGCGGACATGCCTTTAACGGAAAAATTAAAAACAGCGGATTTTTCGCCTGCCCAAGTTTAGATATTCCCCCTGCGATTGCGTGGCATAATGAAAAATACTTGGAAAACAAGAAGTCAAAAATTTACATGAACTCAAATTTTCATATTGTCACGCCATCCAAATGGCTGGCCGATAAAGTAAGTCAAAGCATCCTTAAAAACAAACCCTTATCGATAATTTATAACGGAATAGATACGAATATCTTTAAACCCTTGAGGCCAGACCTCAATAAATTGAGGTCTGGCCTCAATTTGCCTTTAGACAAGCGAATTATACTCGTTGTTGCCAAAGGAGGGGCTTCTAATCCCTGGAAAGGAGGTAATTACGCCCAAGAGGTCATTAAGGCGTTTAAGAGCGATTCTAGAACCTTTTTCGTAGATTTAGGGGGAGACATCAGTAAAAATAATACCCGACTTAAGGCGGTCAATTATGTAACTGATCAATCAACTTTAGCAAAATACTATTCTGCTGCCGATATGCTTTTATATCCTTCTATCGCCGACAACTGTCCCATGGTAGTTCTTGAGGCAATGGCCTGCGGATTACCGATTGTTTCCTTCAACACCGGCGGTATACCGGAATTAGTAGAACATAAAATTAACGGCTACATTGCCGAATACAAAAACGCCGATGATTTAAATATCGGCGTTGAGTATCTATTAAACCTAACTCCCCAAGAAACAGAAAAGATGAGACAACATTCTATAGACAAAATAAAAAACGGATTTACTTTAGAAAAAATGGCCGACCAATATTTAAATTTGTATAAAAAAGAGATTAAAAATTTCAATCTCTTTAAGTAATTTGAGGCGCCATCGAGCGGATAATTTCTATTCTTTCCGGTTTATTTAAACTCCGCCACGCTTCCCTGGAAACAAATTGAATATATTCGGGATCCATCAAAGTTTTCATAGACGGATAGAGCCAGTCAAGATCTGCTATTTTAATTCCGGGCAAAAGCAAGTCATTCTTAATGACATAGTCATAAAGAGCCGTGCCAGGAAATGGAGTTACAATTGTAAAATTAACGTATTCAGAACCGGCATCCATATGCTTTTTGGCCACTAAAATTGTCTGAAGCAATTCTTGATATGTTTCATCGGGATAACCGATCAGATAACAACTGGAAACGGTAATGCCGAGTAAATTAGCCTTTTTTATCAATGCTGGGATATTGTATTTTTCATGGCTTATTTTACCGGAAGCCCACTTATCTATAATTCTTTGGGAACCGGATTCAACCGGGAATGAAAGCCGCTTGAAACCGGCTTCGGCCATTGCCTCAAGCATCTCTTCGTCAATAACCAAATGACCACCACGGTCATTCTTGTGTAAATGGGACAAGTTGACACCATTAACATCTCCGAGATTGAATTTGTATTTGATCATCATTCTGATAATATCTAACGCCCTTTTCTTTTTTGCCAGTAAAGAGTCGTCTTCAATATAAATATTTTCTGCCCCAAGAGCTTTAACGGTAATCATTTCTCTTTCTACCCGTTCTACTGATTGAAATCTAAATTTTCCTATATAACCAGTATCCGAACCCATCTGTTCTCCGGAAATATGACAAAAACTACAGGTATAAGGACAGCCTCTTGACGTGTCTACCGATACATATGGCAACGGCTTATCAAGCTGGCCTAATGAAAGAACGCCGCCATGAGGCCGGGCAATCTTCCAAATACGATTAAGGGGCAATAGGTCCCGAGCCGGAATAGGCAAAAGATCCAAGTTGTCTTCAATAGCTCCCATTGGGTTTACCTGGATTCTTTCGTTGTTCATAAAAGCAACTCCGGATAAACTTGAAAAGTCCCTGCTTCCTCTTCGAAGAATGTTGCCGATTTCAACTATTGTCCGCTCCGCTTCGGAAATGCAAATTAGATGAGCACCGGCATCAAAAAATCTTTTCATTTGCGTGCGTGCGTTAATACCGCCGAGAATAATAAGTTTTTGTGGATACGCATTAGAAACTAATCTCACCACTTCCTCCACCATGTATGTCTGTGGAGTAAAAATTGAACTAATGCCAACAACATCGTACCCGGCTACTTCCCGGATAATATCATCAGGTGCCATTCCAATTCTAATCATGTTGTTTGGAAGAGAAGTATGTAAATCCCACGATTTCTCTAATAGATATCTATCATTTCCCAAACAACAATCTAAAATATCGACCTGAAATCTTGCCTCTCGCAGAGCGGCGGCAAGATACAAATTACCCAAAGACGCCTCCGGTTTAACTGCGCCGAAGCGTAAACTAAACCGCTGAGGCGCATACATTAATAAGAATTTAGGATCTCTGATATTTTTTATTAGGGGTGGGGACTCTTGTTTCTTCCGTATCTGAATTCCTGTTTGTATATCCATTTTTAAAGTACCTCAAGCCATGAATTAGCTTTGAAACAAAATAGCAAAAAACAGAATAAAAAGCAATTCACAAGCTTAATGTTAAATTAAAAAGCCCCACTACCGGGGCTAAGACTCCGAAATTAATGGTGGCCAGTAATTTCTCTGTGGGGATTTTTATTTCCATATAAATATGCCCCGCGACGATTACAATACCAAACCATTTTTTGACACCACTCACTCCACGAATCCCATCGATCGGTAGTTCGATCTATAGAGTAGCTATAATGTCCGGATTTATAATCAGCACTTCCACCAAGCAACACGGATTGATAGACATCCCAAATATTATAATTCAAGTTAAGATCTAAATCTTCAACTTGGAAAGGCAGCTTGATAAGAGATTCGTTTAACTTCAACGACTCAAGAAGAACTTCTATCGGCTTGTTCGGGGTCATAAACTGCATCATTATCAGTTCTGCTTCCCGATAAAAATCTTCCAGTTTATTTTCAATACAAAGCTTGATAAGTATATATTCTTCCGATGGCCAATAAATATCAAGCCACTCTTCGGAATGAAAATATTCTCCGGAGCATCCTTCCTGTATGTCGCGAGCAAAGTTAGCGAAAAATTTGTAAATCTCGGACAAAATCGGTAACCCTTCAGAACAACTTGGATTTTTTACGAATGCTTCAAGGGCTTGACCATATGGCACACCGTAATATTCGTGCAAAGTAATGATGGGTATTTGTAGGAGTTTGTTGAAGTAGATTAGGCTGGTCATCCAGCAAAAAGTCCAGGCTTTGACCCAATCTTTTCTTGGCATAGCGTTAGTAGCTACAACTAGTTCCTGATATTCTTCCACGCCACTAATAGAGTCGTTGCGTTTGCCATGATGACTGGTTATTTTTGTCCGGACTACCTCAAATCCATAACATTCCTGATATTCTGGATTACCCATCTCCGTATTGCGTAGAATGGTGAGAAAGTTAAGTTGGATATGATTATGCTGGCCGTTAGTGATGAGCGTAGAGGTTCCGTCAACAATGCTCTGGTATGTTTCTTCAGGCATCGGAAGAATGATATCGGTCATAGTATAGACGCCTTCTGCGGCTAATTGTTTTTGCATTTTATAATATTCATCGAGTTTCATATTGTCTCTTCGTACGGCCTTCAAGGTCGCCGGATTCAAGGACTGTTGAGACATAACCGTAACCCTATTTAAACCTGCCTTGGCAAGGATTTTAAGAGCTTCAATGGTATGCTTCTTGGGATTCTTTGAGTTTTGAGTAGAAACTGCCTCCAGGTAGCCATATTTCACCTTTATTTCAGCGAAATGTTCGGCAATCTGAATATCCCGTTCGAGAATTCCGAAATTAGCATTGCACAGGAATATATACGGAATCTTGTGTTCGCCGACCCACATAATATCGCCGTAAATTTGTTCCATTGAGAATCTGCTTATCCTATCTTCGGTAGCGCCGCCCCAATCACAGTATGTGCATTGAAATGGACAACCTCGATCGGTTTCATACATCAAAACCCATTTTTGATTGGAAAAAATAGACATGAGCTTATCAAAAACGCCAGTTGTGAACGGCGACGGGGCCTCGATTAATTCCTTGTCATTCATTCTTTCCAGCTTAGAATTGAAATGGAAAATACCATCAGTATCTATGTAACTGGCCGAGGGGATCCGACTTTTGTCGCGACAACCGTCAATAGCCATTTGCTCAAGAATGTACCTGAACACCCTTTCGCCTTCGCCATGTACGCAAATATCAATTTCGGGATTTAAGCGATGAAAGTCTTCTGTGAAATTCATCCGCTTGCGCAGAATCTCCTCGAAATTTAAATCGACAGTCCGAACTCTTCGGAACTGTTTTTTGCTATCCGGAACTTGGGGTCCGCCGAAAATTATAACCGTCTCCGGTTTTCTCCGTTTGAGTTCTCGGGCAATAGCCAAAGAGTTCTCAAAATTCCATATATAGGTGCTGAAACCGACGATATCTGCATCACTTAGAAATTCGGCAGCTTCTTCAATGCGCACGAACGTATAAATGGGCGCAAAAAAGTCATAATCATCAGAGTAAACTAAATGTTTCTTGGCATAGGCCTGAAGCATCCCCACCGAAAGAGGCAGATAGCATTGATCAGAAAAACTGTTATTAATCTGGACAAGGCCTATTTTTATTTTCTTATCTGGCTTTCTTGCCTTCGGTACTAACAAATTATCAGTTATGGTCCTGAGTGGAATTATTCCCGGACTCATGCTTGGTCCTTAAGTTTTTAATGTTCTTATCATTGTTTATAAACCAATAATTCATTTTTTACAAGAAAAAATATTGCTCACTCTGTCTAATAAATTTTTGGCTAAAATACGAGACGTCAGTTTGTCTTGATATAGCCGATAACCATTTTCAGCTATATTTTCCGCTATTGAGTAGTTACTTTTAGCCCACATTATTTTTTGAGCCAACGACTTGGCATCGGCGGGATTGCAGGTCAAGCATGTCTCATCCGGAGTTAAAAGTTCAAGTATGCCGGCATTGGAAGCCGTTAAATACGGCAACTTCATAGCTAAACTTTCATAGGCCTTGTGGGGTATTGTCCTCGCAAGACGGTCATGATCTGAAAGCTGGCCCAGCGACAGATGGCATCTCTGCATAATCTCTCTTAGTTTTTCTTGGGGCAAAAAATCTGTTATCAGTTCCAAATTCTTAGGTTTTAATTCCTCAATAAGTTCTTTAGTTTTATCCAAAAGAATACCGCCACCTATTAAAATAAATTTAATATTTTGATTTTCCAATATTTTAGCGGCTTTTATTGCGTATTCCGCGCCAGCTTCCGGCATTAATGCGCCCCGAAACAAAACGGTAAATACATCAAACCTTGATATCGTCGAATCATAAAAAAATATGTTTTCATCAACCCCAATCCAGTTCCTATACATTGTCTTTTCTGAAATTCTAAACATTTTTTTAAAAAAATTTAATTGGTGATTGGTCTCCACAATAGTTAAGTCCGCAAAACGCACAGCTATAAAATCAAGCAACCAATAATAAATGGCTTTCACCGAAAAAGGAGGGGCTAACTTTCTGGAAATTATCAACCCCTCATATATTGAGCGAAATGCATTGTAAACGATCTTCTTACGGCAAAAAGGCCGAAGAAATATGAGGATAGCCGGACTGTCAAAACCAATTATCACCAGACCCGCATCTCTTGAGTTGTTTCTATAAAAAGAAAGTGCCCTCATAAAACCCCTAACACCTTTATCTTGAACATATAAACCCAAGACATTTATGCCATTTTCTCTTAATCCCTTTATGCAAACCGCATTAAGAGAATATTCTAGCCGTGTACTGCTTATATAGATTATTTTTTTTGTAGTCACTTATTATTTTCTTAAAATTTCTAATTCTTTCTGCCAATTATATTGCCAGTGACCATATTTATCAACCAGCTCCGCGTCTTCAAAACCAGGATGGCATCCTAATTCTATAATTTTATCAGAATACTTGTTTTGTAATTTTTTTGCCAAAACCAGATCATTTATACCCAAGTTGCCGGCATTCATAAAACCAACAAAAAAATCATTGTCTCTAAGACCGGATTTACTGATTTTTTTCTTTGCCATCCATGAAAGAAAATTTAAAAATATCAACTGGGCTTTTCTGAATAAACCGCCTTTTGATCTTAACGGTTCCTTGACTATCCGAATATACGGGATGCTGTATTTTTTTGCCAGAGAAATAGTAATATCTATAATACCCGGCAATAAGTGAAGATGCTGGTGGCTATTAATGAATTGCGGCTTGATACCCGCTCTTAAAATTTTATGGATTTGGGCCTCGCATTCTTTTTCTATTTCATTTTTTTTGATAAAACCCAAGATATATCTGACGAAAAACATACGATGGTTCTTGTGGAGCAATTCTTTATGGTTTAGAAGGGTGGGAACCTGACCCTTGTCCAACAAACTCTTTTCTTCAACTAAAACCAGGTGGATGCCAATGTTTAGAAGTTCAACTTCCAAACACTGGCGAACGGCATCATCAAACGCCTCGCTATTGGCCATCAGGGAGGCACCGTCAACTTTGCCTTCTTTCAATAAAAAAATAATCCCGTCGTTAATGGACTTAGCGAGACCAAGGTCGTCAGCAATAATTCTCAACATTAGAAATTAGAAATTGGTAATTAGAAATTATAGATTGTGGATTCCATAGGAGGTCTGCTCTACGTTTTCCCTGTCTATATTATACATTTCAGATACTATATAAAGTGGCCTGCCCTTAACCTCATTAAACATTTTATAAAAATATTCGCCCATAATACCCAGCACCATCATTTGCAAACTTCCAAGAAATAAAATTAATATAACCACGGTGGCATTGCCGCCCTTAAGAGGATCGGCGTTGAGATAATGATCCCAGACAATATAACCGGAAAAAATGATGCTGATAGCTAAAACAAAAAGTCCTGCCCAAAAAGCCAGACGCAGAGGAAAAGCTGAAAAAGAAGTAACGCCGCTTAAAACCATTTGGGCTAATTTTCTGATATTATGTTTAGGAATACCGGCACGCCTTGATTCAACAACATAAGGCACATACTTTTTTTTAAAGCCAATCCATTGAACCATGCCCCGCAAATATCTCTCCCTCTCGGGAAGTTTTTTTAAAACTTTGACCACCGAACGGTTATATAACCCAAAATCAGAAACATTCCTGAATTCAAGACCTGTTATAGAACTAAGAAACTTATAGAACAGCCGTCCCGCCAACTCCCTGCCGGCAGAGTTTTGTTTATTCTTCATGCGCTCTCCTATCACTATGTCACTTCCCTCTTGGGCATGTTTCATAAAAATTGGTATTAAATGAGGAGGATGCTGCAAATCGCCATCCATGGTAATTATGGCTTCGCCTCTGGCTATATCTATGCCGGCGTTTAAAGCCGCCTGATGGCCAAAATTGCGAGAAAAACGCAAAACCTTTATTCGCGGGTCTTTGGAAGCGAATTGGCCCAAGATTTCCGGGGTTTTGTCGTGAGAATTGTCGTCCACAAAAATTATTTCGTAATTCTTGTTTAAAGAGTTGCAAACAGAATAAAGCTCCCCCACCAGTACAGGGAGGACCTCCTCTTCATTAAAAACCGGCAAAACCAAAGATAAATCTATGCTTTTTGACATATGTAATATTGTATCATAAAACTTGACTTTTGAAATGAATAATACTATAATATAAAGAGTTCGTCAACCCAACACAGGAGGAAAAGAATGAGTCCAACGGTGTTATGTAGTATTTATACCTATCTTCCAGATATTTTTTAATCTTTTTATTTTTATTAATAACGAGTTCGTAAACCTCCCAAAGAATACCCATCATTAAAATAGCTAATAATACTGATTTCCTGTCCCAAAAATTTATAAATAAAGCCGCTAAAATAAAACCTCCCGCAAAATGAGAGGCCTCATAAAACCAATATAATTTATTTCCTTTATAACTAAGGAGAATATTTACAAAAACCAAAATAATTATTGAGAAGAATGGAATTAATATCATATTTTAGAACAATCAAAAACATACGACTCGATTTTTTTGTCTTGAAACTTTTTCAATAAAGGACACCGCGCTATCAATGACCAGTAACGGTCATTTTTTTTATCAATAGCCGGAAAGTCAACTATCATATATTGACCCCTATAACCGGTTATCTTGAGAACATAGTTTCGTTCCGGTGCCGTATAAAACCTTGAATAGTACTTGCCGCTTTTCTTAAGGTCATAAGGCGCAATATCGTTGTAGGTTATAACTTTTGTTATTGATGGTTCAGCAAGAACATAGTTTAGCGTCTGACGAACTATCTTATCCGGACTGCCATACAAATCGCCGCGCAAAAGTTCGTTCATAAAAATAATATTATAACCAAGACCAAATACTAAAAACAATACGAAAAGATAGGCCTTATATTTGGCATTCCTAGTCAACACATGGCCGCCCAAAACCAAAACCGCGAAAATCCATGACCATAAAATAAATTGTGCCGAAAAATAAAATCCTATCGGCCCGGAACCGCTTGAAAAAGGAATCAAGAAGTCAAAATTTATATTTCTTACATGTTCCACATAAGCCGTTTTGGGATTAAGCGGCAAGATGGCATAAGTTCTTGAAAATATCAGGAGTGCAAAAGCAAAAAAGATTCCCGCACCGGCCGCAAACTTTTTAAACGACAAAGCAAAACCCATTTTTTTGTAAAAATAATATAAAACATCGCTTGTTATAATAACCGCGGGAGCTATCAGAA
>Ga0209541_10000714_pt1 | contig 65863 bp, 75 predicted proteins | sample RifCSPlowO2_01_FD_184027 | JGI IMG/M metagenome (GOLD analysis project Ga0209541, IMG submission 184027) | Groundwater microbial communities from Rifle, Colorado - Rifle CSP2_plank lowO2_0.1 (SPAdes) (version 2) | ecosystem: Environmental > Aquatic > Deep subsurface > Groundwater | place... | reverse complement strand
GAAAAGCCATAATTGATTTCCCAATTATTAGAAATTATCCTATTCCATTCTCATTTAAAATTGATGTAAAAGAATACTTAGTTAATATGCTCAAAGATCAATTTCTTCCAAAGGAATTGGGAGATATAAATTTACCAATACCTTTGCCTGAAAACATATAATTTTTATAATCTTTTATCCATATTTTTATTCATGCCAATCGACGATTATTTGGGAAAATTGGAAGGAATAAATAATATTAACAAAATTCAAAATATTCCCTTCAGACAAAAAAATAAACCTCTATTATCGTCTCATAATTATATTTTATTGAAGGGCAAAACATATAGATATTATTCTTATCCAGATATTCTAATTGACTTATCTTATATTAATGCACCGGAATGGGAATACGCACACCAAGAAGCAGATGAGCTTGATTCTTTTATGATAAATCCAAGGCAATTCATTGATTATTTAAAATTACTTATAAGTGGGGTAGCTTCTGATCAAAATAACACTCCATTGAATCCTAGTTTTTTGATTGGTAAATTCAACGAAATTATTAATACAGATAAGCTAATCTGGTTAGATGCTGAATTTACAACCATTAATGGAATTAGGTTCATTGAATTTGACCATAAAATTACACCCAATGGTATTAGGGCACAAGAAAAACACCTTTTTGATGAAGATAATCTTCTAAGAAATAATTCAAAGATATCCATTGAAGATTTTTTGAATTCAAAGAATAGTTTTGGTTTACCAGATTTTATAAACTCGAATGATGGAGAACTTGTTAAGTATTTTTTTCCTAGGTTCAATAATAATGTTGCATTTTATGGTGGTGCTGTAATAAATGAAAGAATATACGGATTTAACTCTGAGAAATATGTTTTTAGACCAGGAATTGTAGGAGACCCGTTAACAGATCCTGTTACAATAGTTGCCAGAAAAGCCTAAAGTACATAATATATTTGTTATAATTAAATTAAAATGCCAATAGATGATTATTTAGGAAAAATAGAAGGCATTAGAACCTTGAAAAAGTTGTTCATTCCACCTTTAGAAAGTGGTGTGCACATATCATCGCTTACAGAAATTTATTTAGAAAGTAAACAGTATAAAAATTATTCTTACCCAGACTTATTAGTATCCCCTCATTATCTCAAAGCTCAAAATTGGCAAGAAGCTCATATAATGGCAGATGAATTCGACTCTTTTGTACTAACCCCCAGACAATTCATTGACTATTTAAAATTACTAAAATCTGGTGAAGCCTATAATCAGAGTAAGAAAAAAATAAATCCAAAGTATTTATTAAATGAATTTGAAAAAATTATTAATACAGATAAGCTAATCTGGTTAGATGCTGAATTTAAATTAATTAATGGTATTAAGCACATTTTTTACAACCACAAACCAACTTCTCAAGGGCCTATATATGATAATTCTGATATCTTGGATACAAGTGATTATCTGAAAGGTTACTGGAGCTTGAGTGTTGATGATATACTTAGCACAAAAAATAGCTATGGTTTACCAGACCACAAATCAGATCCTGGAAACAACAGTATTATTAAATATCATCCTCCAATGGTTCATGATTGTGTAGCAACATATGGAGGTTCTGAAATCCGTGAAAAAAGATATAATTTTGAATCCGATAAAAGTGTTTTTAGACCAGGAATAGTTGGAGATCCTTTAACATATCCTGTAATAATTACTGCAAGAAACGCTTAAGATAGAAAATCTTAATTATTCATTTTACTTTAAACCTAATATGCCAATTGATAAATATTTAGAAAAAATCCAAGGAGCAAGATCTTTTCATAAATTTGTAAATCCTGTTCCTTATGAATTTATTGAAAACCCTGAAAATTATGTTATTCTTGAAGGTAGATCGCATAAAACTTTTTCATATCCTAATCTATTAGTTTCAATGGAAAGATCCCATTATAACTTGACTTGGTTGGAGACCCTTAAAATTTTGCATCAGGAAGATTCGGTTATGCTAAATTTAAGACAATATATTGATTTTCTTAATATATTAAAATCAGGAACTGCTTATGACGCAAATGGAGATAGGATATTTGAAGAAAAGGTTGTTGAAATTCTTAATAATATTTATGCAGTTAGAGATCCATGGAGAGCAGAATGGTTGAATAATAAATTTACCATTCGAGGAGAGACTACAACAATAGACTATTATAAATTTAACTCAGATGATCAGCCAATAATTATGCCAGATAAATTAGATCAAGATACTTTGATGGAAGATAAACAAATAGACCTAGATGAATGGTTAAGTGATGCCAATACCCAAGGTCTTCCGAGAAAAGATATTGCAAGGGGAAATGTCTACTTTTGGTATCTAAGAGAAGGTGGGGCCACATGGTTTAATGCAAATTCTGGGGGGATTGACTTAATATTGCATGGTAGTCCATCGTTCTTAGCTACTTGGCTTGGAGTACGTCCAGCAAAATTAATAAAATAAAATGCCAATAGATGATTATTTGGGAAACTTGAAAGGACATCGGTACATCAAGCAAAAAATTACCCCAAAAAGAGAAAAATATCCGCCAATTACATCTCTTACACAAATTTTCCTAGAAGGGAAGCAATATAAAAATTATAACTATCCAGATCTATTAATTTCTACAACTTATTTACCTGCACAAAATTGGGATTATGCACACGAATTATTAGATGACTTAGATTCTTTTATGTTAACGCCTAGACAATTCATTGATTATTTAAAACTTCTAAAATCTGGTAATGCCTGTGATCAATATAAAAGAAAATTAAATCCAAAATTTTTAATATATAAATTTAATAATATTATTAATACAGATAAATTAATTTGGTTAGATACTGAATTTAGAATACAGGGTGATGCCAAATTTATTTATTATAATCATCTTAATACTAGTGAAGGCCCAGTAGCACATGATAGACATTTTCTAAATCCATTTGATTTCTTAATTTCAGATTGTTGTTTAACATTAGACAATTTCCTTGCTACACCTAACAGTTTTGGATTACCTTATTCAAAATCCAATTATGGAAATTTCCTAATTAAATATCATTCACCACAAAGAGATGGTAATGTTGCAACATATGGAGGATCTGATATAATAGAAAGACGATTCAATTTAAACACTGAAAAAGAAGTTTTTCGTCCACATATAGTAGGTGATCCTTTGACCTTTCCCATGACTTTTAAGGCTCAGAAATGCTAGAATTAATAATTTTATTTACTTAATTTCATTTAATAATAAAATACAAAGAAATGAATATTTAGAATCGCCTGCTAAAGTTATTTTAAACCCATTTATAAGATATTTAAAATTAATATACTGTTACCACTATTAAGAAATAATAATTAGAAAGATTTATAAACTATCAAAATGGCCTAAAATAATAAGATTTGATCCAAAATGCCTCTTTTTGAAAAATACGGAACTAGCTCGAAGCAAAAAAAACCAAAACTAGAGAATTTAGCAACTGGAATCGAAGGTTTTACAGAAGAAGATATTATTCAGGCTTTTAGACATGCTTGTTGGGACCTTTATGTTTCAAATTTACCAGATCCAAAAATCATCAACAATGCAGAAAAAGGTAAAGAAGACGATCCCAGAAAGCATATTCCTAGAGGTTTTGCCATTGACACTAAGACTTGGCAAATTCGCTTCAATGTTCAAGATATGCCAAAAAAATTAGAAGGAGAATCTAAATTAGAAAAATATCTTTCTGAATATGATAAAAAATCAAAAGGCAAAGAACATAAGTTACTAGCTAGGAGTCTATTTCAACATGAATGTGGAGCACATTTCACTCAAGTTCCTGCTGATGCTGTTACAGAAGCAATACTTATAGATTCAGCAATAAAAGGTTTTACTGATCCCAACATTGCAAAAAATAAGCACTTAGCAGCAGATTATTCTTTTTTAGCTATGAATATAATGGGAGACTTAATCGGAGATACTTTATTAGCTAGAAAATCATATGGACGAGATGATTTTTCAGATTTAACAGTTTGGAGAACCAAAGAATTTGTAAGGGAAGCAAGAAATACGCCTCAAAAACCTTCTATGATATGGCAAACCTTAGTATCTTCATATGAAAAATTGTGGCAGGAAGATCTTGGTTTAAATAATGTTGTTCAAAAAAGAAATCCCGTAACTGAAAAGGCAGCTGAAGATCTTGTTAAAGTTCTGGGAAATGATTATAGAAATAGAGATACATGGGAAGATAAAGTTAGAAAATTTGCAGCTATTTTAGAACCAATCATTAAACAAGATGTGCAAGACATGCAGCAACAAGGTGGAAAAAGTAGATATGGAGATCAAAAACAAAGTGGTAATAATTTACCAATACCTGATGATGTTCAAACTCAAATGGGAAATCCAACAGAAAGTAAAATTGGCTCTGGTAAAGGGAAATACAAGAAGTATAGGAAAGGAGAAGGATCTGGAGCAAAAGAATCTAAACAAAGCCATGATAGAAATGAATCCCAAAGTGAAGCTGATCAAATAGCTGATTCTATAGATGAAAGAATTATAGATGAGATTTATCAAAGAAATAAAAAATCTCCTGGAAAATTTGCGGGTACAATGGGTGCTTTAACAAAATTAGAACCTGATGACTTACTTAGATTAATGTACAGAGCAAGAGCTCGAGAATTATTAATGTCAATTAATGAGCTAGAAAATCAAAGAGCTGAAAAAGTTCCAGCTTACCAAACGCCTTGGAATATTGGAGATCCAATTATGGGTAAAGGTGGTTTAGAAATAATTCCTTCTGTTATGTCATCTGGAAAGCCAATTCCTGGAATTACAACTTTCAAAAGAAAAATGACCTCCTCTAATTACAAAGGGAAGTTAAAGGCAATTCCAGACATTTTCATTGCAATTGATTCTTCAGGAAGTATGAGCTGGAGTCCAATGTCAGATAATCCAGAGCAAAGAGGAGAATATGATAAAGCAATTTTAGCAGCAGAAGCAGCTTCATTATATTCAATAAAAAATGGTGGCAAAGTTGCCATTCTAAATTTTTCTGGCGAAAGTAATGTTACAGAGCAATATTACACATCAGATATGAATAGCATTGAAAGAGCAATTATGTCTTATTATGGTGGTGGTACAGTAGTTCCTATTGATGAGACATATAAACTAATCAAAGGAACAAAAAATCCTCTCTTAACTTGTTTAATTAGTGATTGCATGATATCAAATGATAACCAGGCAACAGAAGTTTTTCACAAAGCAATAACTGAACATGATAAATTAGCAGTATTTCTCATTCATTCAGATTCATCTAACTTATCAAATTCAGTAGCTGGAAGAGGAGCAAATATTTACAAAATAAAAAGAATTGATGATTTAATAGGATTAATCATTGGTGAAGTTCGAAAAGAATATGAGGATGTGAAAGAAAACGATGCCGATTGATGATTATCTGGGTAATCTTGAACAAATGCAACAAAACTCAAATCAAAATAAATTAGATACATCTATCCCATCCGATAAATTAAAAAATTACATTATATTAGAAGGTAAATTACATGGAACCTATTCTTATCCAGACATTTTAGTTCCATTAAGCAGAACTCATTATGGAAATCCATTTTATCAAATCCACACCATGCTTCAAAAAGAACAATCATTTTTACTGACAATGAGGCAATATGTTGACTTTCTAAAGATATTGGAATCACGATCTGTATTTTATGGAGATGGTAGCAAAGTTGAATATTCGACGATAGAAAAGCTATTGGTGGATATAAAAGAACCTAAACATGTTCCTAGGGGAGAATGGCTTGATGCTGTTTTATCAAGAAAAAAGAATGAAGATTATATTATTTTTCATCAATTTGAAAATAAAAAATTAGTAGAAAAAACAGTGGAATTAGAGTTTAAAACCCTGAAGGATTGTCACAACAAAAGGATTAGTTATCAAGAATGGATAATCAAATCAAATGATCAAGGATTACCTGAGTATGATATCTCTCCCGGAAGTTTAGGATATTCATTCTCATGTTTCGCTTCGCAGCCAAAATGTTTAAGGATAATTATTTTTCCAGAAGATTCGAGTATATTAAAGGATGGTGGATTATTTTTAGGAGTGTATCCTTTGGCAGTAAGTTCAATGGGACTTAGAGCAGCAAAGTTAAAGGTGTAAAATGCCAATTGATGACCAAATTAGGAAAATGCATACAGATAAGGATAACGAATCAAACAAATCACAAGACCTACCGCAAGAAGATTATGTTCTTGATGCACTAATGTCCTATTCTCATGAAATATTAAATTTAGGTGATTCTGAACTTTTACCAAAACATGTTCAAAAAATAAAATTAAATGGTGATAACGAGTTTAAAATGTTAGAGTCTTTATATTGTTTCCTTAAATTCAGACCGGGTCTTAAACATATACTTGGTTGTTATGATCCATCAAATATGATTGAGATAGCTTTAGACGCAGATTCAGATTTCTCTGAACATAGTGAAATACCTAATATAGAGAAGTTATGCTCTAGAGTAGTTTATCCAATCCCTGGGAATGAAAAATTTGTAATTCCAAAGATTTTAAACTATCCTTTAATCCAGGCATTTAATGATTTAACAAACCACGTATTTATTATACCTGATCTGACATTCTTGAGTTTATTTATAAGTGATGGATTTGAATTATCTTCGGTATCACAAAGTTTTGATGAAAGAGATAAACCAATTTTATTTCTCACCAACGATGTTAAACATATGGACATGACAGATATTCTCAACTTTGATAATATAACAAAATACTTGAAAAAACCATATTCCTCTCAGAATTTAAGTAATATGATAGAACAGACATTGGATTTAGTAGACTATATTAGGTCAACGCGAGACTCTCAAAAATTAAGGAAAGGTCTGTATGAAAAATTAACAACATTTCATCCTGAATTAACAATTAATTATTAAAGATGTAAAATGCCAATAGATGATCAACTTAAAAACTTGGAATCAAACAAAACTAATAAAGCAAACTCTATTGATTTAAGATTTGAATATAGATTACCTGCAGAAAAAATTGAAGAGATGGTTGCAAAATTTCAAAAAGTAAAATCAATTTTACAATATGGTCAGTCATATGAGATGAATGTATCAGAAATAAAACCAATTTTAGACAAATTTCAACCCTACTATGCATTATATGTGACAACTAGTCAAGCATTAAATGTAACCGGATTTGAAATATCAAATTGGAAGAAAAATTTGAGTGACATTCCAGTAGAGATTCAATCAAGCAAGTTAAATGAAAATTCAATAGTTCCAGAAAGTGTTAGAGGTTGCCTCCTAAAAGATCTTGAGACTGCGATTACAAAAATTTCCCTTGCTAGTATGGATATACCTCTTGATCAGAGTTATCAATCTTGGATATTTAATGATTGCAGGAAATTTGAAGATTTATATAGAGAACTTGGTTCAAATAATAGATTTATAGAATTAAACTGGATAGCTGGTGCGTTATTCCGAGTGATTCATACTCTAAATGAAAACATATCTGTGCTTGAATATAATGATCAGAATAGAAAATTACCGGCTAGCCAATATTTAAATTGTATTAGGTCATTGTCCACTTTTATCCAAAATAAATCAAAGGTTAATTATTCTACATATCATTGGAATAATTTTGAATCATCCTTGATAGACATATCTCCAAAAAATCCACCAATTACACAAAATAAGAAAAAATCATTTTGGAGAAGAAAATAAAAATGCCTATAGACCAACAGCTCGAAAATCTTGAAGATTTACCTTCTAAAGGAAAAGAAAATAATGGAATAGAAAAGAAAATATTATATGGATTCCAAGCGCCATTTATGCTTCCATCAAATAATATAGCAAATTTACATCCAATTTTCGCTCAAACCTGGGGCAAGTTAAATTTCAGTCATTATACTACAGATGAAATATCAACTAGAGATCTTCTAGATAAAATAAAAGATATATGGCCATACCGAGAATATCTTTCTAATTTTGCAGAATCTATGTCAAACCTCTCAGAAAATCTTCAAGTTTGGAGTAGATCATTTAGAAACATCAGAGAATTATCTGCATTTATACATAATCCTAAGCAAATACCGCCATCGTTATACGCCCAAATAATAGACCCAATAGAAGAAGCCTTTAAAAAAATTAATTCCACAGAATTAACAATTCAGCCAAAATCTGGCGTAACATATGAAATTTTAAAATATTGTAATGGGATTAATAATAATTTAGTAGATTTATATAACACTTCTGATTTGGTTGATGTAAATCTACTTGGTCATTCTATTCTGTCCCAAATAAATAAGATAAATGGATATTATGCATGTCCATATTGGAATTGGAAAAAGGAAAATCCTCCTAATTGTACTCAGTTTTGTGATGATATTGAACGTTTAGTGAATTTTGCTCATGGTAAAACTTTAATCTCTGGGTATTGCAATGGTGGTAAATTACTAAATATACAAGACCACACATCAAAACCTAAGTTGAAGAAATCATTTTGGAGAAGAAAATAAACATGCCAATAGACCAACATTTATCAGGATTGGAAGATTCAAACACAAAGGTAAAACTAAAGAACTCATTGCCGAGCCCATTTAATTTAATTTTACCTGCAGATCAACTGGCATTTTTATTATTAGAATTCAGGACAATTGTAAAAGAAATTCCACCAAATTCTTATTTAGATATGTATACAGCCTCAATTTTGACAGTAGTGGAAAGGTTTCATCCGTATATAGTATTTTACAGTGATGTTTGTAATAGTTTTCAGAAATTATGTTCAGAACTTAATAACTGGCAATCATCATTTAATCTATTACCTTCTATAAATAATAATGATACAACAATTGCAAATTCCTTATATGATTGGATTATAAAGGAAGTTAATGCTGCTTATTCAGATATAAATAAAGCATCACAAAAATCAAAATATAATTGTTCATCACTTCCATGGTTAACAGATGTATGTGAAAAAATAGATTTGATTTCAAATGAGTTGCAAACAACCCAAAATTTATCTAAAGTAGTTTCAATGGGATCTGGATTGAATACCCTAGTGAGTAAATTACATCAACAATATATAATGTATAAGGGTTACGAGATTAATCCTAGTAATTTTATTGCATATTTAAACTCAATTAAGCAGTTTTCACAAAATAAAACGATGATTAAATTAAATACATACTATGATTACACTAGTTCATTTAAAGATCTTTCACCAAAACCAAAGAAATGGTGGAATATATAACTATGCCAATAGATGATCAATTATCGGAGTTAGAAGTTTCAAATACCAAGGCTCAAGAACTGCCATTGCAAAATCAATTATCAAATTTAACTTTACCAGTCAATGAATTATCTCAATTATTCAAAGAATTTGAATTAATAGGTAAACAATTTCCGCCATTCACTACTATGAATGCTTATACCATAGATATTTTAAATCAACTAGAGAGGTTTAAACAATATCATAATTTTTATTTAGGAGTTACAGAAAATCTAGGAAATTTATCGGCAAACCTAGAAGATTGGAAAATCTCCTTTACTACTTTATCCAATTACCCAAGCAGTGAAGTGACAATTCCACCATCTCTTTATAAATGGATCAAGGATAAAACCGTAGAAACATACTATAATATCAATTTATTTTCAGATAATTTACCTGACATAAGCAATCCTTCGCCTCATTTAATAGATCTATGTTTAAGAATGGATGATATCTCAAAAGATTTAATGAATACACAAAATTTAGTTCAAGTAGTAAGCCTTGGAACAGCTTTGTCTAAACTTATTTCTAAATTAAAAGATGATTTTACACATATCACAGGACATAAGATTACACCTTCTTATTTTGTGTTATATTTAAATAATTTAGAAATTTTTTCAAAAGATAAAACTGATATAAAGCTAATTACAAATCATTATCAAGATGGTTGGTTTCAAGATCAATCACCCAAACTAAAGAAATCATTTTTTAATGTATTTAAATAAAAATGCCAATAGATAAATATCTAGAAAAATTAGAAGGAATAAGAATATTTAGTAAAATAAAATTACCTAATTCAATTAGTCTGGATACTGAATCATACATATTATTGCCAGAAACCAAAGAACATCCAGATATATTGGTTTCGCAAACAAGGTTTGTGTACACAGAAAATATAGAAAGTTTTGTGAGATCCCTTGAGATAAATCCGCAAAATAATGATAATAGAGATTCATTATATAAAAATGGATATTTAGGAATCAGTAATTATGATCAAGCTATTGATATAAATACAGCTCTGGGCGGATTTACACTTCCACTAAATTTATTTGTTGAATTTGTAAATAAATTAATGTCAGGAAATACATTAGATGAAAATAATAATCCAGTTGCTCAAAGAAGAATAGAGGCAATATTAGAAGATTTATTAAATGTAAGAAGTCCTGCGAGAATGGAATGGCTAAATGGAAGATATAACATTAAAGTAAAGAGGATTAATAATCAACTAATATACAGTGGGAAAATAAAATATCTTAAATTTGATCCTACTAGTAGATTAACAGAAGTTGAAGAACCAATAGAAGAAGATGCATTAATACAAGAAAAGCGAATTAGTCTTAATAATTGGTTAAGAAATTCAACAAAACAAGGATTGCCTAAAAAAGATGTTGCTAGTGGAGAATTTTATTACTGGCCTTCAACAAAGTACCTTGATATCGCTTATTTCCGGGTTGATTCCTGGGGCACTGGTCTATTTTTTGATACGAGTTCTGAATACTATGATGATAATTTTGGAGTACGACATGCAAGAATTAAAACATAAAAATGCCGATAGATAAGTATCTAGAAAAATTAGAAGGATCCAGGGTATCAAAAAAGATTTTAAATCCACTACCAATATTTTCTATTGAAAATACTCGAAGATACATAATCCTTGAAGGAAAATTACATGAGACATATTCATATCCAGATTTATTAGTTTCTATGGGAAAGTCACATCATGGAAAAAATTGGTATGAAACACATCAAGCATTATATGAAGAAGATTCATTCATGTTAAATCTAAGGCAATATGTGGATTTTCTTAAATTACTGAAAAATGGCAAAGCATTTGATGAAAATGGAAATTTAATAGAACCTAAAATATTAGAATTAATTTTAGATGATATTTTCGAAAAAAGAGATCCTTTAAGAGGAGAATGGATAGATGCACTTTTTAATATTAATAATAATCTATTATATATAAAATATGATAATCGAATTATTAATGGTGACTTAATACCAGGTCAAATTCGAACATCTTCAAATCATTTACTCAAAGGTGCAGGTATAGGAATTAATTTAGACGATTGGCTTAATACAGCAACTATTCACGGATTACCGCCTCGTAAAATTAAAAATGGGGAGTTATATTATTATGCCCCCTTGGAGGACAATAATTGTGTCGCTTGGTTCTACGCTGATTCAGTCGGGGCTTTCCTGAGTTGCAATAGGGATCCTTCGAGCTCGGATCCTGTCCTCGGGGTACGTCATGCTAGAATAAGGAGTAAATAATGCCAATAGATGATTATTTAAGGAAATTGGAAAATAGAAAAATACAAATAAAAAATAAGATAAAATATCCATCTGAAAAAGAAATTATTCCAGAAATATATTTAGATGAATTTGTTTTATTGCCAGAAACCAAAGAACATCCAGATTTACTAGTTGCCAAAAGGAAATTAGTTAATGATAAGAAAATTGAAAGTATATGTAAAAAATTGAAAATAGATTATGAAGAGTTTCACAATTATGATAGGCCATTTCAGCCATTTTATAACTCCGATCCAATACATAATATTTCACTTCATGAAGCAAATCTGCTGATGAGAGATTTAAATAGCTTCATCTTACCTCCAAATATTTTTATTGAATTTCTAAAATTAATAACTCAGGAGAAAGTATACAATGGACATGGAATTTTAATTCAAACCAATGAACAAAATTCGATTATTGATGATTTACTTTCTTGTGATAAAACAAAAGGGGAATGGTTAAATCAGAATTACATTAAAGTAAAAGATACTTTATTTGTATTATATTATAAATTTAATACACAAAGTCAATTAGATTTTAAAGTGGAAGAGTTAGATGTAAAAACATTATCAGAAAATAGGGGGTTAACAACTGGAATTGATTTTAATCATTGGTTAATGTATCCAAGTATTCAAGGTTTGCCAACTAATAATAATGTTTATAAAGGAATGAATCTTGGTTTAGTTTATAAAGCTCCAATGGATGCATGTGGGACTACATTTGAAGCCTTTTCAGATATTTCGGCGTCTGGTTTCCCTGGTGAAGCGAATTATTTAATATTAAATTGTACTATTCCAATTCATAATAAACCATATTTCATTGGAATTCGTCAGGCTACTACAAAAGTCAAAGCACTAGAACTACTTTAAAATGTTACTACTATTTAGAGATTATAAAACGAAAGGTTTATAAATCACTAAAAAGCTTAAAATATTGATAAAACATGCCAATAGACCAACAGCTCGAAAATCTTGAAGTTCCTGAAAATAAACCAGAACAACCTAAATTAATTGAAACTCCAAATAATCAAATAATTCAACTGCTTAGAGGTTATGTAAGATCTGTAGTTAATATGCATAATGAAAATTACAGACGGACAAGTAATAGAAATGGCGATTGCTGCTCATATGCACCAATTGAAAAATATCTCCCGTGGTTTAGATTTCAGAAAAATTTGTTACCAAGCTTTGTACCTTTAACAAAGCCTGAATTGATAAACTTAGTAAGTGATCTTGATGTAGATTTAGGTTATCTATTAAAGGAAACAGACTTTTCAGCATTATTACTTAATACAACCCATATCGATATTCCCTCTGGTGAGTACAATGAATTAGAATTATTATTACAGAAAGATAAAATATCACATTTTGTTAAAGATGTAGGTCCTAATTTTTTCTCTATACCAAATTATGAATTTTTAAGTCTGTTTATAAATGAAGGAGATAAATTTAGAAGATGTGCTGAACTTTCAAACTGGGAATCTGATAAATATTTGGCACTATCAGAATTTGAAATACCATTAAGAAAAGTAGTTTTGCATTTTTTTAAAATGCCATCAAAAACAGAATTAAAAAATTTTTGTGAACAAACTGGAGTTAAAGAAATAAAAGAAATGTATTGTGATCTTGTAGAATTATTCGAATTTATATCAAACTATAATGGGACACCAGATACAGATATTGTTAAATCCAATTTATTTGACAGATTATCAAAATATCATCCAGAATTAATATTAACGGAGGCATAAAATGGACTTAAAACTTCATGATTCATTAAGGGAAAAGGTAAGAACAGCTTATACAGAAATTCCTACTCAAGGTATTTATTACAACAGTAGAGGGGCTATAGAATTTACATACAAAAATTCTGGTGGAGAAATAAAGAAAATTTATTTAGATCCTGTTACAAGCTCTGCAATAGTTAATGCTTTAGTTCCAAAAAGTGGAGTAATTTATAGAGGTGGTCATGGCGGAGGTAAAACAACTTTAATAGAAAAGGTAACTCATATGTTAACTTCTATACCTGAAGATGAGATCCTTAGTGCTATGATCAGGGGTAATGATGACCAAAATGTAAATACATTATTAGCAACTTTAAGGCTTGGAAAATTAATGACTACAGGTGAAGAAGAAGTTTTATGGAGAAATTTTGTAAAATGTCCTGTAAAAATAATTGATGAAGTTAATAGATTTCCACCACCAGCACAAAATGCACTATTTGAAATCATGAATAAAGGAAGAATCGAATTCATTGATCAAGTATATGAAATACCTGATTTCATAGCTTTTGCCACTGAAAATCCAAATGATTCTGGTACATATCCATTAAGTAAGCCATTTATAGACAGATTTAGTTTCTGTGTACCGGCACCACAAATACCATCAGCAGCAGACCTATCATTATTAGCAGAAAGACTTGATGATAAACTTCAGAATTTAAAAGTAACTCCAGTAATGACATTCGACGAGCTTACTAAAACCAGAAAATTAATTTCAAAAGATGTAAGAATGAGTCCTGATGCCTTAGTATATGCAATTTATTTAACACAGGCAGTGTCAACTTGTGAAAGAGCAGATTACTTTGATAAATCACACAATGAAATCCCAGTTGGAGAAAGATGTAAAGGCTGTGGTTTTGACACTTCAGCAGCCATATGTAAAATGACGCAAACTGGAATTAGTGGTAGAGCATTCCTCGACTTTCAAAGATGGGGAAAAGCATATGCTTGGTTTGTAAATGCATTCACAGATCCTAAAAATCCACAGGTTCAAGTAGAAACAATATCTACTATTGCACCTTATTTAATGTATCATAGAGTTCAACCAAATGAGATGATTCTAGGTAAAGATCCATTTTATGGTGCAAAATTAGAATTTTTAGAACAACTTGTTGATAAGGCAACTCAATCATATAATACAGTTAAAGATGCATTAAAAGAATTACCCCAAGTACTTAGAGGGGATATTGCTCCAGAAAAATCTAAGATTAACGATATCAGTAAAGATTTAGTTGTCAAGAGACATTTCCAGCCATTAATTGAAGAAGCTGGAAAGAAAGAATTTAGAACCTTATTTGATGAGATAGATAGCATGGAAATGACTCAAGCCAATTTCCAAAAATTCCAGAGAAAATTGATGTTGGAAAGTGAACTAAAACCACATGCGCAAAAATACTTACTATCAAAAATACAATCTAAGCAACAAGAAGAAGATAATGTATAATGCCAATAGACAAAATATTAGAACAAGTTGCAGACGATGAAAGAGATATTGTCAGTCAGAAGTCTAATGAAGAACAATTAGTTAGTGGAGCAAAATCTATTCTTGAAAAATATCTAACACAATTTTTTCAAGGTGAATTGCCAGGTCAACAAACATCCTTAGAATTAGACACTCAAACAAGAAAAGCAATCACTACATTAGGACCTGATTTGTTTGCAATTTATCCTACAAAAACACGATATGATTTTTATTTAAAGATAAATCTTTTGAATATAACAGATCCTAGAGATATAGAATGTATTATCAGAAAAATGTATGGAAATGAAGCACTGAAAACAGATCTCTATAGCTTCGTTGATGGAAGTAATCCAAAAAAACTTGAGGAAATATTACCAGAATTTAAAGTTGTTAAAAATAAGCTAATAAATTGTAAAATTGAGACTGCTATTCAGAGGACTACACTTCACCCACAATTAATTGTAATGAGTTTAATTCCAGAAGACAGACCTCTTACAGCTCTAGCAATTGAAAGATCAATTAATAAGGGAACTATTGATTTGTCTGGTTGCGCAAATTGGCGCATTCTCTCTCATGCAAAAAAACTAAATATATTAGAACAATTTATGCCTTCAACTAAAGATTTTTTAGAAACCGCATCTACATATAATTGCAAAACAATTCTATCCAATTTAATGGCCTTAGAAACAGCCATTGAAAAATATACACGTTGTATAAGTTAAAATGCCAATTGACGATCACCTGGAAAAATTAGAAGATTTACAAGATAGCACTAGACATATTAAATTAGATGAACCTCTTGATTCTGACCAGCTCAAGAATTATATTATATTAGAAGGTAAATTATACGGAACTTATTCTTATCCAGATATTTTTATTGCCTTGAAAAAAAAGCATTGGCGTACCTCTTTTACAAAAACCCATAAATTACTCCATCGCGAAGGTATGTTCATGCTTAATATGCGACAGTATGTTGACTTATTAAACTTGTTAGAATCAAGAAGTGTATTTTACGGAGACGGTACGAAAGTGCCACAAGAAATACGTCAAAGATTATTAAATAATATTATAGATCCACAAGAACTGTCAAGAGGTGAATGGGTGGACATTGTTTTTTCCAGGAAAGACCGTGAAGAATTAATTACTTACCACCAATTTTTAGAAAATAGATTAATTAAAAAAACAGAAGAAATTGACCCGGAAACTTTAATCGCGGTAAGGAAACCAAAATTAATTGACTTATTAGATTGGCTTAGAAATTCTACACACCAAGGTTTTCCAAGAGCAGATGTAACTGTTGGAAAAGTGGGCTACTATTACCCATGTACTATCGGATCACCATCTAAAGCCAGGATAATCTGTGCTGATAGTTATTATAAACGACAAGAAATTCACCTGCAGATTGGGAATCCACGTATTTCTGTCTCATGGATGGCTGTTAGACCAGGGAAGCTCAAGGTGTAAAATGCCAATTGATGAACAACTTGATAATCTTGAAGATTTGCCAAATAAACCAGATCAAAGTAGTAAGATTACCATACCAGATTCCTTAGACGCTGATGCAAGAAAGGTAATGGGTGGATATTTACTTGATTTTTACAATGGAAAACTATCTGGGCAAGATCATCCACTTCACCAGATAAGTAATTATTCTCAAAATATTCTGCGATCTTTGGGATTAGAATTACTAACATTTTTGCCAGAATTAATTCCATTCAGTAGCAGGAAGCTAATAATTTCACGTTTTAATGCTGATCTAGCTGATGATAAGCTTAAGGAAATAGGAAATATAATACTTGGAGATTATGTTGAATCTACTGATTTGGTGACATATTTTAAGAAGGATAGATTTTTTAATCAATTAAGAGATTTAATTCCTGAATTTAAATTATTAAAAAATGATTTAGTTATTTCAGGAAATAATGAAAGAGCATCGCAATTAATGACTTGTCATCCTCAATTGATAGTTATGTCAATGAATCTTCAATATAGATCCCTAGCAACTTTAGTAGTAGATGAGTTTCTTAAATCAGTTCAGATTGACCAGATTACCTCTAAGAGGAGTGACTTAATAGCAGGTTCCGCTAATTTAAAGTATATTTTTGAAAAGTTGACACCATTTGCTGGCAATTATTTGACAGTGGCTAAACAATATAGTGTTAAAGAAATAGTTCGAACAATGGAAGATTTCAATAAAACAAGAGACAATTATGTCAAAATATGGTGCCCATAAAATGCCAATAGATGATCAAATAGAAAAATTGAGAATTGCAGATGAATTAAAGCAATTGGAAGAACTTCAAAGAAAAGCACACGAATATAAACTTCAGATTGAAAATTTAACTAGGGAAGTTGAACACTACCAGAATTTTTTAATATCAAAAGACAAAGAAAAGCAAGTGCAATTAATAAAAGCTCATCTAAAAGGTTTATCCAATTTTTGGCCTCTTAATAATTCTTTAAATGAACTAGATAAGGCAATTTGTAATTTTGTAACGAATCCAGAATTTCCAGAAATATACAAAAATGCATTAATACTTTCTAATCAATTAGATAGAATAGAATATATTTCAATGAAAGCAATACAATTGGAATTAAATCCAACTTCTGATGATGCATTACAATTTTACGCTAAGTTAGCGCCATTGGGATTAAATCTTGTTTGTCCATATTTTAAATATGATCCGGATTTTTCCAAAAGGAATATATTAGACCAATGCACAATTGATGGTGAAGAAGTTAATACAACATGCAATGGTAGATATGATATATGTGTTATTTTCAAAGATAGAACATCTAAATTTGCAACTCAGGAATTACCTTTACAAAAACCATTTGTTCATTTTAACACACCATCTATTAAAATCTCAGATGATGAAAAATCAGATCTTGAATATAAATTGAAGGAAGAAATTGATAAATACTGGAGAGATGAAGCTTAAAATGCCAATTGATGATCAATTAAACGGAATTGAAATAGACGAATCAAAAGACAAAGTTAATGTGCCAAATCAAACTAATAAATCAACTTTAATTTCTGATGCCAATAAAATATTATCTAATTTCTTAGTTAATAATTTTTTTGAACAGCAAACTAAAATTTATAATAATATAAGGATTTTCTTGGAATCATTTGGCCCATATTTGCTAAACATTGCGCCAGTTAGAAATCAATACGATAATACAATAAGACAAAAAGTAGCTCTTGAACCTGAAATTCCAGGTGATATTTGGAATTACTTGATAGATTCAATAAGTAACAGCTATCTTTTAAGTACTGACCTTAAATGCTCAGACGATGCAAAACTTACAAAAGCAGAATATTCAAAAAGGCTTCCTGAAATAATAGTGATTGATCAATTAGTTTGTGATATTACGCGTGAACTAAATGGAAATCCATTAATTTTACCAATGGGGATGGATATAAGTAATCGTTCATTAGTGGCTATTGCAATAGATCGTGCTATGTCAAATTCAGATATTTCCTCTTATAATCCAAGAAGTTCACCAAATTCAATGCATATAATTGTTCCTAATTTAAAATACATCTCTGAGGTTGCCAAAGACTATAAAATTTCAGAATTAACTCCAGTACTTGCAGACTTACAAAAAATTCTCAATAAATACTTATCAAAATCATAAAATTCCATTTTAAACTTACTGATTAATTCTCAATTTAAAATAAGCCCCTACTGGGATTTGGACCCAGGACCCCCATCTTACGAGGATGGTGCTCTACCAAATCTGAGCTATAGGGGCAGAAGATTAAATAACATGACTACGCGAACTTAATCAAGAGCAATATCTTATATTTTTTGCAATAATTCTTCTTTCTTGTACTTCTGCTGACAAACACGGCATACAAGTTTCTTCTTAATGTAAGTACCTTTAATTTTATCCAAAAATGTTAATTCAATTTTTTGATCACAAATACTACATCTCATAAAAATGATAATCATATTTGATTTAAAAACATTACCAAAACCTTATAAACCATAGAAAAAGAGGTAAAAAGGTCTATGACCAAGGATACTAAAATTAGCAACATAGGACATAAAAGCATTTCAGTAATTGTTCTTATTTTGGTAAACTCTGTTGCTGCTTATGCAGTTATTACCAATAATTTAAATTCAGCATCTCTATTATTAGCATATTGGTTAGAAAGTTTATTTTTTTTAATATTTGTAATTCTTAAAGCAAGAAAAGTTGAGAAATTTGGACCTTATTATAATAATCCTCGCAGAAGTAAAAATTATATTATAAAGGCATTTGCAAAATCATATATTTTTATTCTCTTTTTCTATTTATTTTTTATATTGGGGTGGATTTTTATTCCTTTAGGCACAACAATATCCGGTAGTGACTTAGCCACTAAAGTAAAACTAAGTTTGAATTACAATACATTAGTATCCATAATGGTTCTGGCTATAGCGTTTATTGCTAGTCATACTCTAAGTTATAAGCTTAATTTTATTAAATATAAAGAATATAAGAAAACCACATTATACGATGTTATGCATTCGCCTTGGCAAAGGGTAATAATAATTCATGCAGTAATTGTATTTGGTATGCTTATTAAAGCCCCTGATTTGTTTTTAGTGTTAGTAAAGACTCTAGTAGATATCTATGGTCATTTGAATGAGAGGAAAAAACAGGGAAGTATTGAAACCAACTTTTGAGAATACCAAAATCTTATAAATTCTTATTATGATTTAATTCTATGGTTAGAATTGCTATTCTAGAAAAAGATAAATGCCACCCATTAGAGTGTCCAGGAACCTATTATTGCCTACGAGTTTGTCCAAATAATAGGATGGGCAAAGAATGCATGGTAAAAAGCGATGATGGCAAAATTGAAATTAATGAAGAATTAAGTAATGATGGCTGCAAAATTTGCGAAAAAGCTTGCCCATTTGGAGCAATTCATATCATTAACTTACCTGAGAGAAAGGAAAATCCCTTATTCAGATATGCAAAAAATTCATTTGAGTTATTCTCTTTACCAACTCCAAAAAAAGGGAAAGTGGTTGGCATATTAGGAAGAAATGGTATTGGAAAATCAACTGCACTTGAACTTCTTACAGATACCTTAAAACTAAACTTTGGTAATTATAATAAAAAAATTGATGATAAGGAAATTATTTCATATTTTAAAGGCTCAATTCTTGGTGATTATTTCAAAGATTTATTCAATGGCAAAATAAAAATATCTTATAAGCCTCAAAGAATTGAGTTAATACCCCAATTATACAAAGGAACAGTTTTTGAATTAATTGAAAAAGTTGACAAGAAAAATACAGGTCTTCAGCTGCTTAAAGAGTTGGAAATTGAACATCTAAAAAATAGAAATATTCAAGATTTAAGCGGGGGAGAATTACAAAAAGTTGCAATTATTGCGGCATCAGTAAAAGATGCAGATGTAATTTATTTTGATGAACCTGCTTCATTTCTAGATATTAATGCAAGGATTAAAGTTGCAAATTTAATAAGAAAATTATCAGAAGAAACATCAGTAGTGTTGGTTGAACATGATCTTACAACATTGGATTATGTCTCTGATGAAATTGTAATAGTTTATGGAGAGAGAGCATGTTATGGTATATTTTCTCAATCGAAATCTGTAAGAAATGGAATTAATGAATACTTAGATGGATATTTAATTAATGAAAATATGCGTTTTAGAGATTATAAAATAAAATATTTTCCAGCCGAAGAAAAAATTAAATATACAAAAGATATATTACTAGAATATCCTGACATAGAAAAGAATTATGATAAATTTAATTTAAAAATAACTTCAGGTACAATTCATAAAAAGGAAATTCTAGGGGTAATGGGTGCTAATGGTTTGGGAAAATCAACTTTCCTTAAAATTTTAAGTGGAATTGAAAATCCAACAAAGGGAAAGATTTCAAAATACAAAATTGTCTACAAAGAACAGTATCCAAAAGCTATTGAAGGTAAAGTTCAGCAATTACTTATGAAAGCTGCTGGTCCTCTATTTGCTTCAGGTTGGTACAAACATAATGTTCTAGAAAAATTAGGTCTTCAAAATTTACTCGATCATGAAGTTTCATATCTAAGCGGAGGAGAATTACAAAAGTTTCATATTGCCTTAACCATTTCAAAACAGGCAGATATTTATGCTTTTGATGAGCCTAGTGCTTTTATTGATGTTGAAGATAGATTACATGTTGCTCATGTAATAAAAGATTTTATTGAAGTTTATGAGAAATGTGCTATTGTTGTAGATCATGATGTTCAATTTATTGATTACATTGCAGATTCTATGTTAGTTTTTGAAGGTCAATCTGGAATTAATGGAACTGTCTATGGTCCTGTCGAAAAAAAAGAAGGTATGAACAGAGTTCTAAAAGATCTAAATATAACATATAGAAGAGATAAGCAAACCAATAGACCAAGAATCAATAAGCCCGGATCTCAATTAGATCAAAAACAAAAAACATCTGGTGATTATTATGCATATGGATAATTAAGTATATAAGATTCAGACCTAATTTTTATTATATCTTATATATTTCTTGAGTAATAAATTAGTAATGAGTCAAACAAGAAATAAATAGGTTATTGGATAGGCAATAATATTAATCATCATGATTTATTGGGGATTATCAATGTTTTTTGAACAAACTTTTATTATTTAAAAGAATTATTATCCTGATGTGGATTCAATCCATTCATCCCACATAGATTCTTCTTCATCACTCAAAGTGAATCCTAATTCTTTAATTTTAACTTGCATTCTTTGTGCTTCTTTTGAATTATGTTCTTTGTATTTTATAACTTCATACGGGGACATGTTTATTGGAAATTGCAAAAATTTCTCGACATCATTTTCTAGAAGATCAATAGTATCGTTTAATGATTTTCCATTTAATGAAATTAATTTATCTGGGTATCTAATATCCATAATAGCCTTTGTAATCCGTCCCGCTTCAAATAGTTCCCTAAATCTCACACTATTCAAAAAATCATTTTTCAGGTAGAACGCTTTTTTACTTAATTTTTTAGTTTGTTGTCCACCTATAACAAATTCATGCAATCCTGGAGCAACAGAACTCATATCAGAAGCTATTGAGACACCATGAATTGTATCAAGAGAAGTATAACCTTGAAAATCCAAAACAATATCTTTTTGCATATCCACAACAACTAATCCATAACCTTGGGGTGCTAAAAAGGCATAGGGAGCGTAACAACCAGTCATATTATTTTCAAATGGTTCATGATTCCAAGCATCTCTTCCATATTTTTGTTTTATTGATTCCCATTCATTCTTATGGTTGTCATAATCCGCCTTCATGATATTCCACTGTTCTAAATAAGCTTCAAGATGTTTAGGATCTTTGTTTAGAAACCTAAGGTTTGTTATAAACCAAGGTAATGTATTTGTCCATCTACACATTCTATGTTCTTTACCATTTTCTTCTCTTACTGTTACTCCTATTGATCCGCCCATTTTAATTTTATAAAAAATGATTTTTATACTATTTAAATCTTTCTATTTTTTACCACTATAAAGTAATATATTTTAAGATCAGGGCATCTATCTTTATATATAACTTCTTTATTCAATTCACGGCGTGGACTTACAAATTATAATTATTAGATTTGCAGTAGTATTCATATTATCCTCCTTATTTGGAATAGAAAGACAAAGAAGCCATAAACCAATTGGATTTGCAACATTTATCTTTGTGGCCGTTGGAAGTTGTGGTTTAGCTTTGATATCTGTAATTCTAAATTTAGAAAATCCAAGTGGATTATTAAGTGCAATTATAACAGGTATAGGCTTTCTTGGTGCTGGAGCTTTAATAAAAACAACAGATAAAATATTTGGTTTTAACACAGCTGCTTCAATTTGGATTTTTGCAATTTTTGGATTAACAATTGGAATAGGCCAATACATAATTGGATCAATTTTATACCTTTTAATTTGGCTCATAGTCTTTGGAGATCGATATTTAGAAAAAAAAGGTATTGGCAGTTACCAAAAGAAAATTACAGTTGTAACCAAAAAAATTGTAAATGAAAAAGATATAAAATTAGTTATCCAAAATAATTCAAATAAATGTAAATTACTCAACATTGAAATTGATAAAGAAAATAATAAATTAACAATTACATATTTAATTGAAGCACAAATTGAAGAACTAAATAAAGTTCCTCAAAAATTATTTGAAAAAGATTGGTTCAGTTCTTGCAAAATAGAATAGTTATATTTTCCCCAAATAATTTTTTAGGGCTCCAATTGCAATTTTTGACCAATCTTCGACTACTAATTCTTTAAGATTTAGTTCTTCAAATTTATCTATATAATCAAATGGTAGCAATTTTCCATTTTTCATTTCTTTAGCTTTAGGAATTATAATACTAGCATCAGTTTCAATAAAATACAAAATTCCAAAATGAACCTTGCCAACATCATTAGAATCATCATTTATATAGCCTATTACTTTGGGATTTCTCTTTCCAATAAATTCGACTTCTTCTTCTAATTCTCTTAACATACTATCATGTATGGGATTATTATTAATTAGATCAACTTTTTCAATATGTCCTCCCACTCCACAAGAAACCTTTCCTTGCAGTCTAGTTTCAGAATATTTCTCATTTTCCTTTGATCTTTCATATGCAAAAAGAAAATCTAATTTAGGATTATAAAGAAGCATATAGCTTATAGGTTGTTTAAGATTAAAATTGTGTTCAGCATCTCCCCTTCTTATGTAAAAATAATTGTCTAAAATTACTTCTTCAAAATTAACATCTTTATTATCTTTAAAACCCTGAAAATAATTATTTCCAAGTAAAATATTCTTTTCAACTACCATTATTTCTACATCGTCTTTATTCATTTTAACTCAAAAATGTCAACATGGATTTTAAAATAAAATCTATAGAAGAGTCTGTATTTTTCAGAATATCATTTATATCTTATATTTTTTAGTTAGAGAATCTTTAAATATAAGTTAGTATATGACAACTGTATTTTGTATTAAAAAATGAGGTAAACCACAAGATATTGTATTAATAAAACATGAAATGTCCTTATTGTCTTCATTCTATAACAAAGGTGATAGACAAAAGAGACTCAGAAACAGTAAAAAATACTACAAGAAGAAGGCGTGAATGCACGAAGTGTGACAAACGGTTTACTACATATGAAAGAGTAGAGCACCTCGAATTAATGATAGTAAAAAAAGATGGTCGAAGAGAATTATTTGATATCACTAAATTAATAAAAGGTTTGCAGAAAGCTTGTGAAAAAAGACCTGTAAGTAATATTGTTATTAGTGATATTGCTCATGAAATAGAACTACAATTACGAAATCAAGATACAACAGAAATTAAAAGTAGTATTATCGGGAATTTAGTAATGGAAAAACTAAAACAACTAGACCCAGTAGCATACATAAGATTTGCTTCAGTTTACAGGGAATTTACAGATCTAGACAGTTTTGAAAAAGAATTGAATCAACTTAGATAAAAATTATTTTATCAACAAGTACTAGATAGAACTAACTTTAGCTACTTGTTAACATAAAAAAATCAAGGGGGAATAGAAAATGTCGTCGATACTTGAATATAATCCAAACAAACATATAAAATTAGAGGAATTAGAAAATCTTTCAGTATCTCCTAATTTATACAAAGATGTTCCCATTCATCAATTAAATGGTTCCAAGTATGCGGACCGTTTAGAACTAGGTAGAACAATTTATAAGAATTTGAATGCAAAGGGATCAGTTAAAGAGGGTCTTACTATAGATAGGTATTTCACAGATGGTCAGTCAGATCCTTTCACATCTGTGGGCGATTATGAACAAAGACATATATCTATTGATGCCAAAGATGGTAAAGTAATTTTCTCGATGGATTGTGAATTTCCAAAAAATTGGAATGAAATATCAGGTCAGATTGCAGCCAGTAAATATTTTTTTAAACCTCATAAGCAAGAATGGGGAGAAAAAATTGAAAATGTAACAGGCAAATCATTTGAATATTCTCCGATTCATTTGTTTAAAAGAGTTTCAAAGTTTTTTGCGGAATCAGGTCAAAGATATGGATATTTTCAAACAGAAGCAGATAAAAAAGTTTTCGAAGATGAATTAAACTATTTACAGATAAATCAGATGTTTGCATTCAATTCTCCAGTTTATTTCAATGCAGGATTATATGAATCCTATGGTATTAAGGGATCTCCAGGAATTAATTTTGTCAGAGATCCTGAGACAGGTGAAGTTTCTAGAATAGAGGATGGTTGTTACATAAGACCTCAAACACATGCTTGTTTTATTAAAGGACCAGAAGATAATCTAGAAAGTATTGTTGATCATGTTAAAACCGAAGCAGGTATTTTTGCAAATGGTTCTGGTATAGGTCATAATTTACAATTAAGAGCTGAAGGTGAACCATTATCAAGCGGAGGTAAATCTTCAGGACCAATGAGCTTTTTTGCTCTATATGATGCAGTTGCAGGTACAATTAAATCAGGAGGTAAAACTAGAAGAGCTGCCCGTATGACCACAATGAGGCAGCATCATCCAGATATTATGAAATTTATTGAAGCTAAACCTAGGGAAGATTACAAAGCAATGATATTGATGAAAGCTGGAATTGAACCTGGTTTTGAAGGTGAAGCATATACAACAGTAAAATTTCAAAATACTAATCTTTCAGTCAGATTAAATAATCAATTTTTTGAACAAGTTGCTAATAATGGGGATATAGAATTGCGATATATAAAGAGCGGTATGATTGCAGGAAAAATATCTGCTGATAAAATGTTGAAGAAGATAGCCTTTGGAAGCTGGAGAATTGGTGATCCCGCAGTTCAATATGAAGACGAAATTCAAAAAATGAACACATGCAAAAATTCTGGTATGATAAATTCAACAAATCCGTGCTCTGAATATTCATTTTTGGATGATACGTCCTGCAATTTAGGATCATTGAATCTACTTAAGTTTGCTGATTCAAATGGTAAAGTGGATGTAGAATCATATAAACAAGCCATCAGAATCGCAACAATTGCATTGGACATTGCAAATGAAGCTGCTTCTTATCCAGATCAAGTGATTGCGAAGACTAGTCCTGAATTCAGAACTATAGGCTTAGGTTATGCCAATTTAGGTTCTTTAATAATGAGAAGAGGTTTGGCATACGACTCTGAAGAGGGAAGATCCTTGGCAGCAGTATTAGCAGCAATTTTAACAGGAGAATCTTATGTAACCTCATCAGAAATGGCTAAGAAATTAAGTTCATTTACTCATTATGAATTAAATAAAGATTCTATGATGGAAGTAATGACTCTCCATAAAAGAGAATTAGATAAATTAAACTCAAATAATCTTGAAGATAGAGTATTACAAGAATCCGCCAAAGATATTTGGAATAAAGTACTGGAACAAGGTAAATTAAATGGGTTCAGAAATGCTCAAGCATCTGTTCTGGCGCCAACTGGTACAATAGGATATTTAATGGGGTGTGATACCTTTGGTGTTGAACCTGCTACAGCTTTAATTATTACTAAGCATTTGGCTGGTGGAGGTGACTTAAATTTAGTTATTGAAGAGATACCAAATGCCCTTAGAAATTTAGATTACACAGCACACCAGATTAAGGACATCAGTGATTATATCACAAAAAATAATGTTATTGCCGGTGCCCCCCACTTAAATCCATCACATTATTCTGTGTTTGATACTGCATTTTCTCCTCAAGTAAACGGAAGAACAATTCCATTTGAGGCACATGTAAAAATGCTAGGTGCTACACAACCATTTATCTCAGGGGCCATCTCTAAAACAAATAATTTACCTGAAACAGCCACAGTTAAAGATATTTATGATGGTTATATTCTGGGACATCAACTAGGTTTAAAAGCTTTATCAGTCTTTAGGTTTAATAGCAAACCAGTTAGTGTTCTCAACTTTGGAGAAAATCCATTTAAAGAACTTAAGAGAGGGGAAAAGAGAGAGTTACCTCAACAAAGAAATGAATATAAAGTAGAAGTCAAAATCGGTAATACAAATCATCATATATCTGCAGGTGAATATGAAGATGGAACAGTGGGTGAGATATTTATAAGTGCATATAAAGAAGGGTCTTCTATGAAAGGTCTTCTTAACAGCCTCTCAGTATCAATTTCTGATTCACTTAAAAGAGGGATAGACTTAGAAGAGGTTATCAGGAAGCATGTTGGTCAAGAATTTGAACCTAAAGGATTGACTGACCATTCATCTATAAGAATAGCAAAATCAGTTGTAGATTTTGCCATGAGATGGTTAGCTGTTGAATACCTAGGCAAACTAGAATACACAGATAATCCCGATGTAGTTAATCTTCAAAATCTTAGGGGAATTAGAAATGGTGCAACTAGAATTTACAGTAGAAATAAAATAAATAACTGGGATTATGATAATGTTATTAACGATCCGGAGCTTGGAGGGTTTATAATAAAATCAGATAATGAAGAACAACAAGTAATATCAAATTTAGCAAATAATAACTCAATAAAGAAAAATACACAAGGCATAGTTTGCAAAACCTGTGGGAATATGATGGATATTTTAAAAGCTGGTTGCTACAGTTGCCCAAACTGCCAAACAAGTACTGGTAGTTGTGGGGGTTAGTCTTATATATTATTTCTTTTTTTAATATTTATGGTAACAACTGTATATAGGGCTATAGCGAAATTGCAAACTATTCCAGAATTATCTAATATTAATTTGCTAAGGGCCTATGATAAGAAATTTATCAAGCAGAACGAAGATCCAAATAATATTGGTGTGCTAAAGAGTATAGAAAGGCAATTCACATTAGTTGTTACGCATGATTCTAATTTTCGCGGGCCAGACAACAAAATAACTATAGAAAGAAATGGAAGTATTATATTTCCACCTGTCCCGTTTCCAGAATTAAAAGGTAAAAATGTCATTTCTGCATCACCTTCATCAAAAATTCATAATTATTTAGTAGAAAGATTCAAAATGCACCTAAAAAATGAAGAAGCAACATTATTAATCGGTTTTGATTCTTAAATGCTTTCGCAAAATTTTAATAGTGTTTGACTTGTTATTTTTATGCAAAAAAATGAGGTGCTTTCATTTTTTCAATTATTTAAATTATACCGGGATAGGCACAATAAATTAAATGACCCATCTGAAAGAGAAAAAATTGAACTGGAAGTTCTTTCTAAACTTCAAAATGCTAAATCAGCAATATTCATGTACTCAAACAGATATAAATCCCCAGTTAATTTTCAGCAATTCCCTCTAACTGTAGATTCTCTGGAAGGAATCACATTCTGCATAGACAAAAAAGATCAAAGTTGCCCGGAAATTTATATGTGCTGGCCTTTTTCGTCATTAATAAATGTTAGATCGAATATTTTAGATGACTTAATAAAATTAGATAGAGATATAGCTACTAAGAAATATTTTCCAATATCTAACTTTGTATATATTTCAATATTAGAATATAGGGATTAGAAACTTTTAAGTAAGTTCCATACCGCAAGGAATTATGGTTAATATTTATATTAAGAGCTATGGATGTCAAGCTAATATATCTGACTCAGAGGCTATGGCGGGTATTCTTGCAAAGAGTGGCCATTTTATAGTAAATAACGAAAATGAAGCAGATTTAATCTTGGTTAATACTTGCTCTGTTAAAAATAAAACAGTTTCAAAAGAATTACACTATATTAAGAAACATCTAGTAAACAAAGAAGTAATTGTTGGAGGTTGTTTGACTAAAACAATTAATCTTAGGAAATTAATTCCTGAAGTTGAGGCAGTCTTCGATACAAATTCAATTTTGCAAATTAAAGAAATCTTAGAAACTAAAAAAGACACATTTTCAATAAATAAAGATATTCAAAGAATTAATGTTCCAGTTATCAGAAAAAACAAGCAGACTGCAGTAATTCCCATAAGTCAGGGTTGTTTGAATAAATGCACCTTCTGTGCAACAAAATTATCTAGAGGAAATCTAATTTCTTATAGAATTGGTGATATTAAAAGAGTATTAGAAAAAGCGGTATTAGACAATTGTAAAATTATTTATTTAACAAGCCAAGATAATGGTTGTTACGGATTTGATATTAATACCAGTTTACCAGAATTACTAAAAGAATTGGTTTTAGTTAAAGGCAATTATAAAATTAGAATTGGAATGTCAAATCCATGGCACGTTATTAAAATCTTAGACAATTTAATTGAGTCTTATAGAAGTGATAAAATCATGAAATTCTTACATATTCCCCTCCAAACTGGTTCTGATAAAGTTTTAAAAGATATGAAAAGAATTCATTCAGTTCAAGATTTTAGATTAATATTAACAAAATTCAGAAACAAATTCTCAGATATTACAATTAGCACAGATATTATTGTAGGATATCCAACAGAAACAGATACTGATTTCCAAAAAACAATAGATGTAATACAAGAATTTCAACCAGAAGTTTTAAACATCTCAAAATATTCCCCCATGCCTAGAACTTTTGCAGGTAATTTAAAGCAAATCCCAAGTGAAGAAATTAAAAGAAGATCTAAAATTCTTACTGATGTTTATAATGAATATAAAAAAAGAAATTAAGTTGCCTTTAATGCTTTATCAGCAGTTGGCAGCTCTTTCCAAGTTGTATTAAACAATCCCTCAAGCGCATTGGCAAAGAAAGGTGTATTAACCCAGACACCAACATCATAAGTAGGATGTACATCATTGTCATGCATTAACATAAATAACAAGTCCTTTCCATCTACTACAACAAATCTGCCTTCGTTTTTATTAATGTGCCTGATTTCTGCAAATTTAGAAATTTCTTTTACGATTTGCGCTGTTTCTTTATTAATTGGTGCCGCAATTCTAATCTTAACATTTTTCTTCACAAGTTTTTCAAACAATGGCCCAAGTGCTTCTATTTTTCTAAGTAATCCTTTTGAAGTTGTCATTATAGTTACTGATTTTTCTGCATTCTTAACAAGCAGTTCCATATGGTTATATACATTGTGTCTACCTTTTATTGCACCGCTCAAATCACTTGCTTCAACAAATTCAATTCCTTGTTGATGTAAAGAATTTAATTCTGTTAATACATCAGTATTTCCAAGATCCTTTAATTTCTGAATATGTTTATCTGCATCTTCCCTAATTAATTTTTTTACTCTTTCTACAACTTCTTTAGGGTCAACAGCCAAATATTTTATAGGCTTACCTAATTTCATAACAACAAAACCCTTTTTTTCTAAACTTTCTAGAACATCATATGCTCTTGATCTTGGAACATTCCCAATATCACTTAATTCACCTGCAGTTGAAACACCCCTTGAAAGAAGCGCCGTCCAAATTTTAACCTCATATAAATTCAAACCAAAAAATTGTCTGAGTTTATTTAAAAATTCCTCTTTTACTATCATCTAGATTAACCTCCTAGGCCTATCACCTACTTTTTTTATTCAGTTAAACACTCATTAATCACTGCGAAATATTATCTGTTTTTCCCCACTACATCAAAGTTTATATTACTTAGTGATAATACTACACTAGTATTTAAAGTTTATTATTATAAAACCATTATTTTTATAAAATTCTAAAATTTCTTAGCTCTTTGATTAGTATAAATTCTCTCTATATCTTTCAATGTATTAATATCTTTAAGTGGTTTTTCTTCTCTAATTATAACTAATCTAGGAAACCGTAATGCATATCCGGAACTATATGTTGGACTCTTCTGAATTTCTTCATATTTAACTTGAACTATTATTTTGGGTTTAATGTCAACAGCTCTACCCTTCTTCATTATAATCAAAGGTCCAAGTATTTTAGAAATTTCTTCCAGATTAATTCCAATTTCAGTTTCCTTTTCTTTAATACCAGAACCTACCATTCCACATTCTAAATATTTTCTGGTTTTTTCATCTGAACATGCCAATCTAAATGAGCTCAGGTATTTCGCCCTTTTACCTTCACCATAAGTTGCACCTACAATTACTAAATCCAAAGGCTCAAGAATAGGTTTTAATTTTAACCATCCTTTTACTCTCCTACCAGGCGTGTAAGTTTTTTCTAAATTTTTTAACATCAAACCTTCATTTCCTAAAGCTAGACTTTCTTTATAGAATTTTTCAAGGTTTTTCTCATCTGATGTAATCAACTTCTTTATTAAAACTATTTTACCTTTTTTTTCATTAATTATTTTTTCAATAATAACTCTACGTTCTTTTTGAGTTAGATGTAATAGACTTTTTCCATCTTTATAAAGAATGTCAAAAACATAAATTTGAACAGGAATTTCCAAAGATGTTTTTTCAATATCATACTTTCTCTTGATCCTTTGACTGATATTTTGAAAGGGTATATTTCTGAATGTCTTAGGATCATAGCCCGCAACTTCTGTATCTAAAATAAAAGTTTCAGCTTTAACATTTTTATCAACAATTTCAATTAGTTCCTTAAATTGATTTGTGACATTTTCTAGTCTCCTTGTGAAAAATTTAATTTCTTTTTCATTCTTGTGAATTTGTAATCTAAACCCATCAATCTTTTCATCTGCTAGTAAAGGTCTACCAAGTTCTTTAAATCCATCTTCAACAGTTTCTACCCTTATTGCAAGCATTGGATTTATTGGTATTCCTGGTTCTATTTTAACCCTAATCTCTTTTCCAGAAAGAGCATCAATCACCTTAGAAAAATCATTTGTTAGATTAAATAGTTCTTGAACTTTATCAATAAAATACATGTGGATTTTTCTTTCTTCTACTTTATCCAAAGTGTATACACATTCAGTTCCTTTAATTTCTGCAGCTTTGTCAAAACTAATTAATTTACAATTTTTTTTAGAATATTGTTTAAGGTCCAAAATCTCTAAAGCTTTACCACAATTTGCGCAAATGTCTTGATTAGGCACTAATTCTTTACAATTGTTGCAAGGAACAAATATCCCAATAACTTTTGGAAAAAATGTCCAGGCCAATGCATCTCTTATGATCCCTTCAGCAACACCCACCCTTAATGCTTCCAATACAGTCCTAACACTATATTTTGCTTCAATAGGCATAGAATTTGTAATTAACTCAGATACTAAAGCTATTTTTCTTGCCACAGATCCTTGACCCTGTAACTCAGCTAATTCTCGAATATTTTCATATACCTTTTTTACAGTCAATTTATTAGAAAAGAGAGTAGTTTGTTTTTTCTTAACTATTAATATTTCTGCAACTAAACCTAAATCACCTTTTTCTGCCCACAGTTTTTCAATTTGATCAATACTTGTACCAGTTGCATTATTTAAAGCCTTAATAATTAATTTTGAACTAAATCCAATTTTTCGTTCATCCCATTTTGGAAAAACTCTACCTTCTATCAGATATGCTAAGATTTTTAAGTCATCAATTTTTTTACTGCTAAATAATTTATATATGATAAAAGTTTTATCTAATCTCTTTGAAGAATTTTCTAATTTGTTATAAACATCAGCTAATTCTGAGTAAAACATCATTTTTTCTTGTAATATTTACTTTATATGGTTTATGTTTCAGCTCAAAAAATAAGATTTAGTAACCTTTAAATAATCCATAACTCAAATCCTATTCAATGGAATTTGAGGATGTTCTAAATAACAGAAGAAGCATCAGACTCTTTCAAAAGAAGATTGTAGAGCGAGATAAACTTTTTAAAATTATTAATGCTGCAACCTTAGCCCCTTCTGCCGGAAATCTTCAAAGCTGGCATTTTGTAATAATTGAAGATGAGACAATTAAATCAGAAATTATTTCCGCAGCCATGCAACAAGATTGGCTGCGAAATGCTAAAATTCTGGTAGTTTGCGCAAAAACTGATAATACAGTGAGGTTCTACGGAGATAGAGGTCTCAATTTATATTGTATACAAGATACAGCTGCAGCTATAGAAAATATATTACTAGAAGCAACCAATCTAGGCCTTGGAAGTTGCTGGGTAGGTGCTTATGACGATAAAGCAGTGTCTAGAATTTTAAAATTACCAGATAATATAAAACCTGTTGCTATAATAGCAATTGGATATAGTCAAGGCTCACAAATAATGCCAAATAGGTATTCAATAGAGTCTGTTGTATCTCATGATGAGTATGGTAAGAGGATAATTGATGAGGGTTTTGACTTAGCTCCACTGATAAAACCTGAAACTAAAAAACTTAATAAAGGAGGAATGTTTGACAAATTACTTAGAAAATGGAGAAGAAATCCAGAGTAAAAAAAAGAACTAATGATTATTCTAAATTAAGCAATATTAAACCTTCTGCTCTTAATATAAAATCATTATTCAAATTCAATCTTTTCAACACTATAATAGTTACAATTTTAATTTATATGGCTATTGTGGGTTTCTCTCCATCTTCTTCATTAACAATTTTTAAAAGTCCATCAAATCCCAGTTTTTTACCTTCAATCTTCAAATTTATATTCATTGCAGCAGTTGTACTAACACTCCTTGGCTGGTTAGTTATGGCTTATTACAAAAGACTAGATAAAGAATCATAAGATGTTGCTAAATTTTCTAATTCAGGAAGAATCCAAAGAAATTGTTGGTGTTATTGAAAGCACAAATCAAGAAGTGCTTCAGAAAAGCCCAACTGCCATAACTAATAATGCAGTCATTGTTTTCTTAATTTTATTTATCTTTTTTGTAATTATTGTTTATCTTTTCAAAAAGTTCTTTAAAAAATAAATAAAAAATAAAAAAGAAAGCTAATGCTAAATAGCATTAGCTAAATTTGTCTCTTTAAAAAGGGGCATACCAAATTTTGGTGTTATGGGGGTTGAAGAATTCATTTATGCCCCTATTTAATTATGTCAATTCCTAACTCTTGTCCAAATTGACTTGTTTTCTGTGACATTTTCTTGTAATCTTTTTTGCCAAGTATATATGGACTATTAACACCAGTAATAATTGTCATAATTCTGAGTTTTCCAGTCATTTTTGGATCTATTCTTGCACCCCAGATTACATTTGCATCTGGATCAAGAGCTTCTGTCACAATTTCACCAGTTCTCGCAACCTGGTCAAGAGTTAAATCATCTCCACCAGTTACGTGTATAAGAGCTCCAATTGCTCCTTCATAACTTACATCTAATAGTGGATTAGATAAAGCTCGTCTTGCTGCTTCTTCTACTTTATTCTCAGAATCACTTTCACCAATTCCAATTACTGAAACACCACCACTTTGCATTATAGCTCTTACATCTGCATAATCCAAATTAACCAATGATGGCACTGCAATAGTTTCAACTATGCCTTTAATCATTGTGCTAATTAATTCATTAGCTACTGCAAAAGCTTGTGTTATTGGAAGATTTCCAGCAATACTTACTAATCTATTATTATCAATTACTATAACAGTATCACAAACATCTCTTAATTGTGCTAAACCAAATTCTGCTTTATCAATTCTGGCTCTTTCAATATCAAATGGCATGGTTACACAACCAATAACAATTGCTCCAGTTTCATCTTTAGCTACCTGAGCTATAACAGGAGCACTTCCAGTTCCAGTTCCTCCACCCATACCAGCTACGACAAAGACCATATCACTTCCTTTCATAACTTCTTTAATTTCATACATATTTTCTCGTGCACTTTCTCTACCTTTTTCAGCAAAACCACCACAACCTAAACCTCTTGTTAATTCCCTACCAATCAACACTTTTCTATCAGCTTCACTTATATCAAGGTGTTGTTTATCTGTATTCATAGCAATAACTTCTGCACCTTGAATACCTTTTTTATATAACCATGTTACTGTATTGTTTCCAGCTCCACCTGCACCAACAACTTTAATATTTGCTTGACCAACCTTTATGTTGTCAAAATTCATATCATTGGCTTTTTTTAATGCTTCACCGATTATAAACTCCATTTTTCCCCAGACCCCCTCTTTTGTGGTTTTTTCATTTTAATTTATGTAAGGTATATACTACAAAACACAAATATTTATATCTTAGTTTTGTGTACATCCTTTTAAGAAATCAGCTTTTATACGCCAATATAGAAGCACGTAATAAATACCAAATACGATCAAGAAATATAAACGGTTAAAACCTGTTTTTAGCGCCAACTAAAAACTTGTTTATTGCCTTTTTTTCTTAATTAAATCATTCTACAAGGATAAGAAATATTTAAGCATTCTGAAAATGAAATATATATGTTGCACTATATAAATTTTATTTAACAATGCAACAGCTTGTGTCCCCATGGTTAAGGAAGGCAACTATGTTGTTATAAAAACTAAAAAAGAGGATCTTCAAGGACTACTCTTATCATCTCAAAATTCTGAAAAATATTTAATAAAATTAAATTCTGGTTATAACATGTCAATTAATAAAAAAAATGTACTTAGCATCAAAAAATTAGACATAAAAAAAGAAGTTAAAAAGGAAAAATCAGAAATTAAAAAAAATCCCAAGCTAAAAAATATTTTAATTTTGCATACAGGAGGCACGTTAGCCAGTCGCGTAGATTATGAAACAGGAGCAGTTTCTCCAAGTTTTTCTAATGATGATATTATAAGAATGTTTCCAGAAATCAAAGAAATTGCAAATATTGATTCTAAATTTGTTGGTAATATTTTCTCTGAAGATATGAATTTCAATCATTATAATTTAATTGCCAATGAAATTGCTAATAATATAAAACATTTTGATGGTTTAATTATTACTCATGGCACAGATACAATGCATTACACAAGTGCTGCATTATCTTTTATTTTTGAAGATTTAGCTATCCCAGTTATTTTAGTGGGTGCCCAAAGAAGCAGTGATAGAGGTTCAAGTGATGCCTTTCTTAATTTAATTGCAGCTTGTAATTTCATAGCAAATTCTGATTTTAGTGGAATTGCATTGTGTATGCATGAAAATATGTCAGATGATTCTTGTTTAATTATCCCTGGCTTAAAAGCAAGAAAATTTCATACCTCTAGGCGAGACGCATTTAAATCAATAAATGTAAACCCTATTGCAAGAATTAAAAATAGCTCTATTGAAATATTAAGCCATGATTATGCTAAAATTAATAGAATTGACAAAAAAGATTTAAAATTGAAATTATTTAAAGATGTGAAAATTGGAATTCTTAAAACTCATCCAAATATGAAGAAAGAAGAAATTTCCATGTATTCAAAATTTGATGGTCTTATTTTAGAAGGTACTGGTTTAGGTCATGTACCAATAAATAAAGTTGATAAGTTTACATCAGAAAACGAACTTATTTATAAAGAACTTGAAAAGTTAAGCAAAAAAATCCCAATTATTATTACCTCACAATGCATATTTGGAAGGGTTAATTTAAATGTTTATTCAACTGGAAGAAAATTACAAGAAATTGGAATTCTTGGACATTTAAGTGATATGACAACTGAAACTGCATTTATTAAATTAGCTTGGTTATTAAGTAATTATCCAAAAGATGTTAGAAAAATGATTGATAAAGATTTAAAAGGTGAAATTTCTAAAAGAACTTCTGAAGATTTTATTTAATTAAAACTGTCTAAGGGACTTCTAACATTAATTAACTTTGGAGAAGCCATATGTATATACATCATTGTTGTTTCTGCACTATTATGTCCTAACAGAGACTGTATTGTTGCAACATCATAATTATCTTCAACTAAATGTGTGGCAAACGAATGTCTTAAAGTATGACAATGCACATTCTTTTTAATTTTGGCATTCTTTGCAGCTTTCTTAACTATTTCTTGAATACTTCTTTGACTATAATAACTATATTTTTGTCCTTTGAATAAATAATTATCTGATTCAAGTAAATTATTCATTATGTGGTTTTCAATTTTAGATACTAATCTTTGTGCAACAATAAAAATTCTATCTTTATTCCCTTTACCACTTCGTACATAACCATAATTATTTTTTAGATCTAGATCTTTAACTTTTAACATTACAAGCTCACTTACTCTTAATCCAGCTGAATACATTATTTCTATCATTAATTTATGTTTTTCATTACTTATGGAATTTATTAGATCTTGAACTTCTTGCTTTGTTAGGACAGTAGGATATTTCCTTGGTATTTTTGAAAATTTATTATAAATCCAATAATTTTTGTTTAGTATATTTTTAGTAAAGAATTTTAAAGCCATTAAATTCACATTTAATGTGCTATTTGAAGCATTTTTTTCCAAAAGCTTATCTATGTAATCTTTAATATCGTTCTTCGATATTTTTAAAGGATCATTTTTGTAATGCTGTAAAAAGACTTTCATGCAATTACAATAAGTCTTGATAGTTTTATTGCTTACGCCTCTTCGTCTGCCTTCTTTTTGTATTAAATTAATTGGATCCATATCAATTAAAGGAAAAATTACCTTATCTATTTTGGGGTTTTAGATTATATATTTGCTACTATATAATGGGGTCGGAAAACTTAATTATGGATTTTAAAATTCGAGCTCTATGAGCCTCCTAGTATTAAAATTCAAGCACTTGCGTATATAAAGAGTTAAACAAGATTTTCTTCACTTCGCTCAGAAAACCCAACTTTCACATTCGTTCAAGTTGCCCTTCGGGTCGTTTAACACATATTAAGTGAAATTTTAGGTTCTTATTTTTAACCCACCCAAAGATGTGTGTTCACTCGAAAGAAAAATTTGCTCGATGCAGGTTTACATTAACTTCTGTATCTTTTGAAAATTCAGTTCCAAGATAAATTGACCTAATCCAATAATTTTTCAAATCTTTTTTTAGATACTTACTGCAAAAATCTATAATCTCTTTGTAATCAAAATCCTTTTGTCCTTTTTTGCCTTTCAAAAAGAATGCAAAGGTATGTCCTAAATCGTTCGGATGTTCTTCTTTTTTCTTTTGCATATATTTTACTTTGAAGTCCTTAAATTCTCCAATATCTTTCCAAGGGACTTCAAAATTAGAATCAAGCCAAACCATTATTTCAATATCTTGTTCAGAACATCCTCCCTTTCTGTTTTTGTTCAGCCAAATATCATAAACAAAATCTGCAAAACCTCTTTTAATTTTAAAATCCCATTTTGTTGAGGTTTTTATCTTTTTATAATTTTTAACTTGTCCTAATTCAAATCCAGTTTGAGGTCCCCAAATATCCTCTCCTAAAATTATTGTGGATATCCCCAAAATAAACCCATTCCTTTCTGGATTTGAAGTTTTAGCATAAAAAGATAGCAGATTTTGTTTTTCTTCTACTTTTCCAAAAATATTTTCCTTTGTTTTATCTTTCCATTCTTTTATTCCAAAAGGATTTATTTTTGCAGTTAGAATTGGATTAGAATTTTTATTCTGAATTTTCAAATTAACAAATTTTGAATAGCCAAAACCTGCATCATAACTAGAACCTTCAACTTTAATTGGATTTATTCCTGTAAATTTCATCTTCTCTTTTTACAATTAAAGTTTCGTTATTTATTAACTTATCGCACACATCTTTTGCCCACCCTAATTTACTGCACCTAAAACTCAAAATTTCTACGAAATTTTGGGGACGCCGCGCTTTCAGTCTTTCGCTTCGCTCACCCCCACTTAACAGTGATTAAGTTCAATTTTTCCTACGGGAAAAACTCTTCGCAATCAAAGATTGCTTGCCTCACATTCGTTCGGGAACTTAACATTCATTAGTTGCAATTGGAGGGCTTTAACGGAAAGTTGCTTTCAGAAATTTGTCGATATTATCTTTATCATCCCATATTTTTATTACAATTTTGAAATCTTTTTTTGTTATCTTCTTAATCCTTCGTTTTGCTGTAATTATAGATTGTGATGGTACTTTGCCCAAAATCCTTTTACTTATTTTTAATCCTAATACTTGAGCAATTACTTCTTCTTCATTTTCAGAATACATATTCATAAGATTATAATGGACCAATTCATGTATTAATGTAGAATAAAACAAATTGATTGGTCTGCGTGGCAATCCCAAATATATTCCTTCTTTAGTTGTAGTTCCTTCAATATTCTTTTCCTTAACAAGATAGTATATGTCTACAAGCCAAACATAAATGATTTTCGTTTTAAATAACTTTTTAGTTTCATCTTCAATCATTTTTAGTATTTGCTTTATTATTTTACCATTTAGCTTGGACACTATTCTTTTTGCTCTATTGTTGAATAATAATCTATTTTTAGTATAATAATTTTTATAACTCGAATAGATTTGTTCGAATAATTCTACAGATATCTTTTTCTTTAATGCAAATGGATTTTTTGATAATTCTTTTAAGAAATTTTCATCATCTTCAAGAGTTTCTTTCCTTTTAATTTTGTCAATCTCTTTTTTAATTCTCAGTTTGTTTATTTTGGATAAAGCATCTTCTGTGCATCCAGGAAACTCTTCGAATAAGTATATAATGAAAGCTGAAAAATTAGTTTTAAAATCGATTTTGAATTGGATTTTAGGCAACATGATATTTTGATACTTTCTTTAATATATAAATTTTATCGCAACTTTCCTAGCCCGCCAACTCTTCGCCAATTTTTGCTTCGCAAAAACCTTTGCACTTTGGCTCGGGTTTCTTTCAGAAAACCGCAACTAACAGGAATTATATTCAATTATTTTTTAGCCCCTGGAAAGAAAACTTAATAAACTTTAATCCATAATCATATAATATGAGTGATGTTGAAAAAAGGCTTAATGCAATTGAGCAAAGAAATAGGAAAGTTGAAGTAGACAAAGCTTGGGAAACAAGTTTGTCAAGAAAAATAATAATCGCTGTTTTAACTTACGCTATAATAGTATTATTTTTCCTCGTTGCTCAATTGCCAAAACCATTCATTAATTCTATTGTTCCAACAGCAGGTTTTGTACTTTCTACATTATCTTTGCCTTTTTTGAAAAAGTTATGGATTAAGTACGGGGCTAAAAAATAACTCTGAAATTTCCCTTCGGGACGTTGCACTAAGATTCAATCTCTAACAAGAGGACCCAGCAACCATTTCGATTAGCCTAGTATTTCAAAGAAATATTTAAATAGAATTCTTCACTTGAATAATTATGAAATTAAATAAACTAACTCCAGAAGAAGCAAGAGTTATCATAGAAAAAGGCACAGAACTTCCATTCACAGGCATTTACAATGATTATAAAGAAAAGGGAACTTATTTGTGTAAGCAATGCAATACGCCTTTATTCAAATCAGAAGATAAATTTGATTCTGGTTGTGGCTGGCCAAGTTTTGATGACGAAATTAAAGGAGCAATAAAAAGAATTAGAGATAAAGACGGATCAAGATTGGAAATTCAATGTGCTAAATGTGGTGCTCATCTTGGTCACATATTTGAAGGAGAAAATTTCACCAAGAAGAATGTGAGGCACTGTGTTAATTCAATATCCTTAAATTTTATTAAAAATGAAAAACAAAAGTCCTCATAAATAAATTTAAATACATCCAAATTACAGTTCTTAAATATGAAAAAAGAAATAAAGTTTCTTTTTAGAGCTTCTACTGTTGGCGAAGAAGTTGAAGAAGTTTGGCAAATTCTAAACAATTACTCATGGTACAAAACTAATGGTTATTCCCTAAATATTCCTAAAGATAAGAAAATAGACAATTTAATACAAATTTCTTTAAAGGAAAAAGGTTTACAAAGAAAAAATAGAAATCAGATTAAACAGATAATACAAGATACCTATGATGAAAAATATTTTAAAAATGGCCTTAATGTTCTGAATTCTTTGCGCCAGGATATTCACAGATGCTTTCCTAAATTTGTGGAGTATGAAAAATTGTGGAAATTTGGAATTCATAAGACATACGAAGTAATAATAACTTTATATGGTACTGAAGGTTCTTATGATGTACAAACCAGAAGAATTTATATTTTAATTAAGAAAGGCGATCAACCAAAAAGGAATTATTTTTTCCAAACCATCATTCATGAATTAGTTCATATTGGAATTGAAGATTTTATTAAAAAATTCAAGATAACACATAATGAAAAGGAAAGAATTGTAGATTTATTTTGCTCAAGAGAATTTAAAATAAAAAAATACATATTACAAAATATTGGGGATATTAGAATTGATAATTATATTGTGTCTGGTGGATTTAGGAATTTACCTTTAGCACTTAAGAAATATGTAAGAGATTTTCCTCGTTAGAATATAAGAAATGAAAAGCAAAAATGAAATAATTGTATTAGGTGGTGGATGCTTTTGGTGTACTGAAGCTGTTTTTTCAATGCTAAATGGCGTAATAATAGTAACTCCAGGATATTCGGGAGGTGTTACAAAAAATCCATCTTATAAGGAAGTTAGTTCAGGAGAAACAGGCCATGCAGAAGTTATAAAAGTGGAATTTGATCCATCTAAGATAAAATTATCCAAATTACTTAAAGTATTCTTCACATCTCATGATCCAACAACTCCAAATAAACAAGGAAACGATATGGGACCACAATATAGATCAATAATTCTATATTCTAATGAAAAACAAAAAGAAGAAATTGAAAAATATATACAAAAAATAAAGAAAAATTTTACAAACCCTATGGTAACACAAATACAAAAATTAGAAGAGTTTTTTTCTGCAGAAGCTTATCATAAGGATTATTTTAAAAATAATAAACTAAATCCTTATTGCATTCTTGTTATAAATCCAAAACTTAAAAAATTAAAGAAAGAATATTCAGATCTCTTAGAGAAAAGTAAACTAAAACAATAATTTTATAAATAACTAAAAAAATAAGTAATTATGAATATCCTACAAAGAATATTACTAGTATTAGCACTAGGATTTATTTTATATTTTTTCTCTGAAAGGGTATTTTGGTCATTTTGGAAACCAGATGAAACTTTTGGAGGGACTATTTTAGGCGTTATATTCTATTCATTAGTAGCTTATGCAATAATCTTAATAATCAGCTATTTTAAAGTTAATAATATTTATTCCATTTTTATTACTGGAGCTATATTTGGTTGGTTAGATGAAGGTCTACTTACAACAACACTCTATGGAATAGAAGGAAGCCCTTTTCCTGCATCGATATCATGGACTGGACTGGCATGGCATGCATTAATTAGTTTTACAATAGGATTTTATTTGATAAAATTATATATTAATAAAAATCAGAAAACTAAATTAGTATTATTATCAATTTTTATAGGTTTATTTTGGGCTTTGTGGTCAATATTTTGGAAATCTGAAGATCCAAGTTTAAATATACCTTTTGATGGCTTTTTAATTCATGCTTTTGTTAGTTCACTCTTATTAATAATAAGCTTTATTTATTTTAATAAATCTATAAAGGAATTTAATCCAAGATTAGCAGAAAAAATTATTATTCCATTATTATTAGTTATATATTTCATAACTGTGACATATCCTACCAATCCAACATCCATAGTAATACTGCCAATATTACTTGTATTAGCATTCTTAATATTGTATAAAAATAAAAAAATGGAATCAGATAATATATTTGCAAATAAAACTAGTAATAATTATTTTAATTATATAATATTAATAATAATTCCAATAGTAGCATCCGCATCTTATTATTTGATTTACAATTTGAAAATTGTTTTTCAATCAAATTTAATTGTATATTATGTTACAATGCCATTAGGATTTATTGCTTTTATTTATAGCACAATTAAAATATTCAATAAAAGCACATATGAAAACAAGAAAATTATTAAGAGCAGAAATTAACGGTGCAAACTATCTAAGCTTTAAAAACTTAGTGAATTATTTTTCCTAGTTTTTTATAAGATACCCACTTTCATAATAATCTTCAATACCACTAACAATATCAAAATTAGGTGTAAAATCAATTTTTTCTTTAGCTAATTTCATATCACATTCAGTGTAACTTTGATATCTTTCAGAAAATGGATTTTTAATATAAATAGGTTTTCTATCTAACTTTAAAGTAGAATTTAAAATTTTAATAATTTCATTAAAACTAATAGCTTTTCCAGTGCCACAATTAACAATACAGCTTTCTTTTGCATTAGAAGCAAACTTATTTGCCTTAACAACATCTTTAACATAAATATAATCTCTTTTTTGTTCACCATCAAAAAATATCTTAGGATCTCCATGAAGCATTTGTTGTGCTAATTGATATATCATTGTTGCTCTTTTTCCCTTATGGCTTTCTCCAGGACCAAATATGTTACAATATCTCAATCCAACAAAAACAACATCTGAATATTTATCTGCAAGATCATTTACTAATTCTTCAAGAACAACTTTAGATTCAGCATAAGGATTTAGTGGATTAAGTTTGGTTTTTCCTTCAACATATGGGGCAGGTTCATTTCCATATACTGCAGTAGATGATGCATAGACAATTCTCTTGCATCCATTTTTTATAACATTATTAAATAATGTAACACTTGAAATCACATTAGCTCTGAACATTTCTCTCCTGTCCATAAAAGTAGTATCATTAATTGCCGCTTGATGAAAAACAACATCAACTTTTCCGATTCTACCCCAATCTAAACCAATAAAACTTGGCTGTAAATAGACCCCTCTAAAATTAATTAATTTTGTTTCAGCATCATGTCCAGTAATAACTAAATCATGTCCTTCATTATATAAATAAGAAGTTAAATTAAATCCAACTAATCCAGTTCCGCCAGTAACTAAAATTCTCATGTCAAATAACTTTAAGTTCCTGTATCTTACAAAAATCTTTTTTATTATTAGTTTTTATATTAAAATTTTCAAACATTGCTGTGCTTCCAATTAATATATCCCTAAAGTCAATTTGTTCTCCTGATTTTTCTAAATCAGCTTTAATTTTTCCTGCTTTTTTGACTATAATTGTATTAAGATTAAGGATTTTAAGTCTAGCAGTAAGTTTATCAACAGCCTCAACATTTTTTTCAATATTATTTGATAAATAGGCACCATAATAAAGTTCAAAAACATTAATTGTTGTAGATGCAAGAACAGAATCTTTTTCTCTATCCTTTATCCATTTTGATATCTCTTGTTTATTTCTTAAGAAATCAACCAAAATATCTGTATCTAAACATATGAGATTTTCCATTTACTCCATCCCTTTTTGGTTTTTTCTTTAATTTCTTTCCATTCAGAATCACTCATTTTCCAACTTCCAGCTAAGTCACTTATCATAGTTTTTGGTTTTGATATTCTAATTTCGTTTAAAGCCTCATCAAATGATATTGGCTTTCCGCTTTTCTTCTGTAAATTAGCAGCTTTTTTCAATAGCCATTCATAATTCTCTTTATTTATTTTAATAGTTTTAGATTCCATTTTACACTTAGTAACTAAGTAACTTTTTATATTTAAATCTTTCTATTCGAGAATAATTATGTTAACAAATATTTTTTCTAAATTAGGTTAAATTATATAAAGATTACTTTAATTGATTTCTTTTAGAAGCTAGTTTCCATAAATGCTCAAAATGATCTTTGTAAGTTGTAGCGATATTTTTATTTTTAATCATTACAGCTGTAACAGGAGATCCCCAGGTAACTATAACAACTTTATCTCCATAAACAAATGTATTAGTGGGATTAAATTCAGTTGCCTCTAAAAACCTGTATCTTGTTGTTGGGGCTGAAGCTTTATCAAATAAGAAAACTCCCTTACGTTTAGTAGTAATTACTCTTTCTATAATTTTATTTGCTTTTAAATCTCTAAAATATTGCTTCATGAAAATAGGCAATGCTTCTTGATATTTGCGATCATCAATACCTGTGATTAAAACTTCATTTCCTGTTTTTATTATATCTTTTAAAAAGTATTTTAGGCCTTCATTTCCTCTAAAAACTTCAACAAATGTATCTTGCCTAGGAAGTTTTGTCATAGCCTCTAATTCTGGTAAAATAGCATTGACAGAATTTTCTTGTGATTTCAATTCTCTCATTTTATCTTCTAAATATTGCTTGATTTTAGAAGGATTTGTTGCTTGAAAAAATTTCTTCGATCCCATATAAACATGTGTTACAAGTCCTTTATTCATTAACTGCTCTAGTTTATCATATACATGAACTCGATAAATATCTGTTCTTTTTCCTATATCATAAGCTGTACTTGCTCCAGACTTAAGCAAATCAAGATATATCTTAATTTCGTTTTCTGTTAATCCAATATTTCTGAGTGCTTCTGTATTCATATATTTCTGAAAATCAAACAGGTATTTAATTTTTTCGTACTATTATAGAACGACATAATTTTATAAACTTAATATATCGTCTCTAATAAGTAATAATTTAGAGGTAAATAAAAATGGCAGAATATGAAGAAATAAGAAAATTGTACGAAACATTGAAACCTGATTGCTTTTATTGGGATATTCCAGCAGATGACTTGTTGCAGCATAAGAGTTATCCTCTTAGTGTCCAACTACCAAGAGTATTAGAGAAGGGAGCGACTGCCCGTGTTGATTTGACCGTATCTTTTTCTGGCGCAGAAACCCTAGAGCAGCGTATAGATAAAATTAGATCTCTAGATGTACTTCGTGACTATTTAAAAGAATGTGGGTATGGACCTTCTGGGTCTTCTGGACTCTTTGGAAGCCTTTATGAATATACAATCTTATTCCACATTCCAATAGAGTCACGAGAGGATGTGGCTGGCATGTTCAAAAATTTGAGTTTTGAAAGAAACATGAAGGAAGGTAAATAAAAATGGCAAAATTAACATTAAGTCATAAATTAGGATATAAATTATCAAGAGCAGTAGATTGCGATCTTACAGAATTAGAAAGCGCATTAGATTATTGTGCCCCACCTAGTGAAAGAAAAGGATATTGGCCTCATAACCCAGAAGTACCAGATCCAGTCGAAGCTTACATAGCATGTTATGAAACTTTACGTGGGATAGATCCTGATACTGAAAAGACTATAGCCCAATATGTTGAAAGGGCTTTAGCAGATGAAGAAGACTCTTCAGAAATATTTGGACTAGTAAAAACATTAGCAAAATATTTACTTGAACATAAAAGTGAGGAAAAGCAAAAATGAAAATGGGACTTAGTTTACATCCGAGCCTTAAAATTGATTTACCAAGCTTTAGGCCATTATGTCATATAGTGAATTTGCTGGGCGGGCAAGGGAATATTGAGGCAGAAGACGTGAAATTGGCTATCGCTGATTACAAGGCCAAGCATCCTGAAGGAGGACTTGCCTATAGAGTTGAAGGTCTATTCCAACCAGACTTACAAACACCTAGTCAGGCAGTGGCGTATTGGCTTAGAAGTGTAAATCCAAATGCAATCAAGGTTGCTGCTCTATGCCTTGAAGATCAAGTTTCAGAATCTGATCCTGATGTTCTACAAGCTGCATTAACCACAATTCTACATACACTAGAATTATACAGAGATAGCAGGTCACTTCTAGTACAGAGACGAGAATCGGTAAGAGGAAAGCGTGCTCTTGAAAAGGCTAATGAGTTGTACGAACTAATGAAAAAAGCTACAATTACAAGTGATAAAAGTTATCTTGAAAGAACCTTAACTAGTGATGCATATATTGAACCATATATGGAATATATGCAGGAAACACTTAGACAAATAGACAAGGACTAACTATTTAGTATCTAAAGGGAAACATTTGGAGGTTTTGCTAAAATGAAACGATATTACATATTTGGAAAAGATGGAAAGTATAGCTTTGGACTACTAGACTTAACACACTGTGGATTCGATGCTACACACTTTGGAAGTGACCGATACAATTGGATAGTAAGAAAATATGATGAAAGCTGTGCACGATCTGGTTCTCTTTTGTACTGTGCGACAACTTCTACTAAATTAGAAATAGGTATGGTAGTAGACGTTATATTAGAAGCAAATAAAACTGGTACGTTGGACCTCTTGGCTTTGATTAAGAAAATAGATGATATTCATTTAAGTCCTAGAATGGTAAAAAAATGAAAAGAAAAATAATTTTTTCCGAATACAGCCAGAATAAGCATCTCGAATCTTTTAGAGGAGAGATTGTTAGGGCAGGAGAAGATCTTTTACAAAAGTTAAAACAAATCTGCCAGCGTAATGATTTTAGATATTATTTTCACACTAATGGGACTGATATGAGCAGGGGGGGTCTTCTCGAACCTTGCTTAGCAACGATAGATGAATGGATTTTGAACGACCCAACCGAGATACAAACACTTTCTGTTAAAATTGAGGGAAGAGAATATTCTGAGTTTGGGAATGTAGGTATAAATCTATTAGAAAGAAGTATCTCTCATGATGAAAGTAAGTGTTATTTAAATCCTAATAATATTCTTGCTCTTGCTCCAGAATTATACACTGGAAATTGTGACCTATTTACTCTTGCTATTGATATAGCTGTATATTATAGTGAAAGAGTAAAGAAGTCTATTGAGGGATTCGCAAAACTCGATAAACTTCTCAGAGAAAAACAAAATCCATAACTTAGAGGTAAATAAGAATGACAAAAGCAAAAATAGTTACACTAGATGAATACGTAAATGAACACTGGGGCTTAACTCCAGAACAGATGCAAGGAATAGATATTTGTGGATTTAACCACGGAGACCGACTACTGCCACGAGATGAAAGTAATACGAAAGAGAGAGTCATTTCCTATGGTGATGGTTCATTTGGTTATCACCCGGAGGGACTACCCAGTCGAGGGCCAATAGTAAATTTCAGTACTATGCCTCTAGATTATTATTTAGATGCAATTTCACCATCATACTTTCGGAGGAGAGAAGAACTTATCATTGAAAGAAGATACGCTATTAATATATTCATTTCTAAAGAACGTTTTACAGAAGATATTTTTGATGATTTTTGCGATGGTCTTAAAGAGGATCTTCCAGTTGAGATAAAAATGGATGACCCCACTAAAACAGATAATGATTTGAAGCATTATGGTAGAGGAGGTGGGGATGGTGGCGACTTTAGATTTCGTGACCTTGCTTCTTCCAAAACTTCGGAAACCAATCAACACCATATACACAAAGGCAAAATTAAGCAATATACCTCAGAATTTGGACATAGACACAGACTTGGTTGGATTTACCCAAATCAGATTCAAGTATTGTGGGGTGGAAGCGCAGAATCAACTATTGGACTTATTAAATCAGTAGCAAAATTGATAAAAGAAAGAAGATATGAAGCGCATTTTGATCTCCCTATAGATCAACATGGACTCATGTATACGGGCTTTGGCATAACGGGAGTTTTTTACAAGCCAAAAGAAATGAGGAACAAATTTAAGATCACAGAGCAAATCCAAAGGGAAGAATATTACAACTATTAAGTGTTTTTGCCCATATTGATTCTTAGTCAATGCAAAATATTTAAATACATAAATACAAAATAAAATATATGAATTATAAAGACTTAGGGTTTAAGTGTGGTATCGAAGTTCATCAACGTTTACAATCACATAAGTTATTTTGTAATTGCCCTTCAATTTTAAGAGATGATACTCCAGATATTACTATAAAAAGAAAACTAAGAGCTGTTGCAGGAGAAACTGGAAATATAGACATTGCAGCAAAACATGCTATGGAAAAATCCCAAGAATTTATTTATGAATTCTACACAGATACCAATTGCCTCGTAGAAATTGACGACGAACCTCCACATAAATTAAACGAGGATGCATTAAACATTGCATTAGAGATTGCCTTACTTTTGAAATGTGAAATAGTTGAAGATATTAATTTTATGAGAAAAACAATAATTGATGGAAGTAATACAACAGGATTCCAGAGAACTGCCTTAGTAGCAAGAAATGGCTTTATTGAAACTTCTAGAGGGGATGTAAGAATAGAATCAATTTACCTAGAAGAGGAATCAGCAAAGAATGTAAGAGAATCTATTGATAACAGGACTTGGAGGTTAGACAGATTAGGAATTCCTTTAGTAGAAATACAAACTTATACAGATATTCTTGATGAAAAACATGCAAAAGAAACAGCTGAGAAAATTGGCATGATTTTGAGAAGCACAGATAAAGTTATGCGTGGGATAGGTAGTATTAGGCAAGATGTTAATGTTTCTATCACAGGACATCCGAGAGTTGAAATAAAAGGATTTCAAGATATCAGATTAATTGAAATTGTAATTAAAAAAGAAGTGGAAAGACAACTAAATTCAATAAATACAAAAAAGGATCTGCTGGGCCATGTTAGAAATGTAAAACCAGATGGATCAACTGAATTTTTAAGACCTCTTCCAGGAGCATCGAGAATGTATCCAGAAACAGATGTTCCAATTTTTCTGATTTCCAAACAAAGAATTAAATCATTAATCCTACCAGAAATTATAACAGAAAAAATCTTGAGGTTTGAAAGTCAGTATAAATTAAGTCCTGAAATTTCTTCTTTAATTGTTAAGGAGAATCCATCGCTTTTTGAAAATTTTGCTAATAAATTTAGAAATCTTGATCCTTCTCTGATTGCAAAAACAATGACTTTAACATTAAGCGATTTAAAATCAAGATACAATTTAGAAATTTCCAAGCTGAATGATGAAGACTTGAAAGAATTATTTTCATTGGTAAATTCTAAGAAAATATATCAAAGTTTAATTAGTCAATACTTAAAAGATAAAATTGAAGGCAATAAAATAGATTTAAGTAATTATAAGGTTATGGATGATATAGAATTAGAAAAAATGATAATTGAGATAATTAAACAAAATAAAAATTCATCAATAAATGCTTTAATGGGTATAATCATGGATAAAATAAAAGGCAAAGCCAATGGCAAAAAGGTTATGGAATTGCTCAGAAAACATTATATAAATTGATGAAATATTTTCGAAAACTATTTAAAATACATAATTACTTAGAAAGCCCGATGGATGATATAGTTAGATTTGCTCTTAAACAATTAGAAAAAAGTAATGTTCAATATGCAGAAGTCAGATATGTTCATTCTACTAATAATGGTATTATTATTAAAAATCAAATTCCACAAATAGGTACATTCGAAGAAAATGAAGGAATTGGAATAAGATATTTATTGAATAATGCCATAGGATTTTTATCAATTAATCAGCTGGATAAAAATAAGATTAAAGAATTACTTGATAGAAGTGTAAGAAAAATTAATACTAATAAAAAAATCAATGAAAAAATTAGCTTAGCTTCTGATAAAACCTATATAGAAAATTATGAAGTTAAACAGAAAATAAAAATTGCAAATGTTGACTTTTCTGAAAAAACCAAGCTTCTCTTAGATGCAGAAAAAGAAATGCGATCTCAAAATGTCAAGATTTCAGGTAGTTATATTGCCCTGGGAGATTCAGTAACAACTCAGTATTTTGAAAATACAGAAGGAACAAAAATAAAAAGTATTATCCCCAAAATTTCATTTTGGTACCAAATTGGAATAATAGAAAATAATGAAATAATGCAAAGATATTGGCCTTGGGGTGCTTCAGGAGGCTTTGAAATAGTAAAGAATTGGGATATCCCAAATATACTTGTTGAAGAAGTTAAAACTATGTCTTTAAATCTAAAAAAAGGTGTTTCTCCTCCAAAAGGGGAAGTAGATCTAGTTGTAGCCCCACAAGTCGTAGGTATTATGTGTCATGAAAGCGTTGGGCATCCATATGAAGCCGACCGTATCTTAGGAAGAGAGGCAGCTCAAGCAGGAGAAAGTTTTGTAACAAAAGAATTGTTAAACACAAGAATTGGAAGCGATGCAGTTACTGTTACAGATGATCCAACAATTGAAAACAGCTTTGGATTCTATAAATATGATGACGAAGGAGTCAAAGCTAGAAAAAGAATTCTCATAAAAAATGGATTAATCAATGAATTCTTGCAAAACAGAGAAACAGCTTTTAATTTCAATATTAAAAGTAATGGCAGTGCAAGGGCAACAGATTTTGATAAAGAACCATTAATTAGAATGGGAAATACCATTCTTGAAAAAGGTGATTATAAAGAAGAAGAATTATTTGAAGATATCAAAAAAGGAGTTTATATCAAAAATTTCATGGAATGGAATATAGATGATAAAAGATTTAATCAGAAATATGTAGGGGCTGATGCTTTTTTGATAGAACATGGTAAAATCACTAATCCGGTTATAAAACCAATAATAGAAATTACAACACCAAAGTTATGGAGTTCAGTAGATGCGGCAGCAAACAATATGGAATATCATGCTGGAAGCTGCGGAAAAGGAGAACCTATGCAAGCATGTCCTGTTTGGTTCGGTGGCCCTTCCATGCGGATAAGAAAGATAAGATTAGGTTAAAATGATAGAAGAGAAAATTCCAATAAAAATTTTGAAGCAACTGAAGAATCAAGCTGATGATACTATTGTAATCTCTAGGTATACTGACTCAAATCAAATAAAATTCTCCAATAATAAAGTCAGTACAATCCAAAATTGGGTTAACAATTCAATAACAATTTTCGTTGCAAAAAATAAGAAAGTCCTTGCCACAACAATTTTAGATTTTAGCGAAGCAAGCATAAAAAAATCCTTGAATCTTATTAGTAAAAATTTAGAACTGATGCACCCAAATGGAGATTATATGGGAATAGCAGAAGGTCCCTTCAAATATAAAAAAATATCTGATTTATATGATAAAAAAATCCTTGAATTTGACTTTAGCGATAAATTAGAATCCGGAATAAACAAAGCTCTTGAAATTGGAGCAAAAAGAAATTCAGGTATCTTAGAAACAGCAGAATCCCAACATTTACTCTTGACTTCAAATAATGTTGAAGCCGAAGAAAAATTATCGCAGGTTCATTTTTCAGTTAGATCTATGTATGATAAAGAGGCAAGTGGGCACATAACTAATAGCTCAAGGACCTTGAAAAATATATATATTGAAAAAAGTTGTGAAGAATCTGCAGAAATTGCAATTAAATCAAAAAATCCAAAACAAGGAAAAGAAGGAACTTATGATATAATTTTCAGCCCGCTTGCATTTGCGCCCTTACTAAATAGAATTGGGGATGCAACATCTTATTTTAATGTAGATGCCCGTTTATCATTCTTAATAAATAAATTAAATAAGAAAGTAAGTCAAAGCAATTTAATATTGAGGGATGATGCAACTATTCCTAATTGCATAGGATCAAGTAATTTCGATACTGAAGGTGTCCCAACTAAGGATAATATTCTTATAGATAAAGGGATTTTAAAAACATATTTACATAATACATCAACTGCAAAAAAAGCTAATACAGAAACAACTGCCAACTCTGGAATCATTGCACCTCAACCTTGGAATTTAATTCTTGATTCTACCAACCCCTTATCTAAAGATAAGCTTTTTAATGAAGTAAAAAATGGATTATATGTTACAAATATATGGTACACTAGATTTCAAAATCAAGAAACAGGAGAATTTTCTACTATTCCAAGAGATGGTATTTTTATCATTAAAAATGGGACTATATCAGGATCAATCAAAGGTATAAGAATTAGTGACCTGATGCCAAATATTTTATCAAATATTAAATATACTGCAACGGATTCAAAGCAAATTAGAAGCTGGGAGGCTGAAATTCCCTGCATATTGCCTCACATTCTAGTAGAAAAAGTAAATATAACTAAACCCACTGCTTAAGATTTTTTCCGTTGTACATGCTTATTTCAAGGATTATATCTTCAACTTTTTTCAGATTCCATTTTATGGAATCATATTTTTTTCGCATCTCACCATTTCTAAAATCAAATAATAACATTTCTCCATAAATTTCATCTATTAATTCCCTTATTTTCATTACCTCATCAATTTGTTTTCTAATAGCACAATTTACTGCCATTCTTACTAATTCACCAGTAAGATCACATAATCCAAGTAAATATGGTTCAGTTTCTATTTTTAGTTCTTTTCTTGTCGGGATGACTTTTTTCTTAACAAAGTCCAAGAAGGTAACTGCTTCTACAAATTCTTGCTGCGCTACAGTAACCATTGCAGTGTCATATGAATTGCTTGATAGATTAGACATTTTCTTTTTTATTTCTTGAGAAAGTTTTTCAGCTTTGGAAATATCATTTCTATGAATTGAATAAATAATCTGTTTAGATATAGTAATAATTTCTCTGGATTTTTGAATTGAATCTTCTCTTTCTTCTTCAAATTTCTTTAACTCTTTTCCTATCTCTTTGAACTCTTGTTTATTTATCACAAAGTTGATATAACTATTACATTTATATTATTTTCTAATACCTAATAGAAAAGAAATCCTAATAAAAATCAAAGACTTATTATAAGAATGCAAAAATTCCAATTACGGGAAATAGAAGTAAAATCAATTCTAACAAAAAGTAAACTCCCTGAGACAGATTACGTTATTAATCCTTATATTGGATGTATGCATTCATGTGTTTATTGCTATGCTGTTTTCATGAAGAGATTTACAAATCACAAAGAACCATGGGGTAGGTTTGTAGATGTTAAAATTAATTCAGTAAAAGTTCTAGAAAAAGAGATTAAAACTGCAAAGAAAGGTGTAGTTTTATTGAGTAGTGTCACTGATGCTTATCATCCTATTGAAATAAAATATGAACTTACTAGAGAAATTCTAAAAATATTGCTAAAATATCAATTTCCGATAAGTATTTTAACAAAATCTGACTTAGTAACTAGAGATTTGGATATCCTGACACAATTTAAAAACTGTAATGTTGGATTTTCTTTTCTGAGCTTTGATAATAGACATAGAAAAGATTTTGAGCCAGTTGCCACTCCTCCACAAAAAAGATTAGAGGCTATGAAGAGATTAAAGGAAAATGGAATACAAACATATGCTTTCATCGGACCAATTTTTCCTTTTCTTACAGACCTAACTGCAATGTTTAAAAAGTTTAAGGAACTAAAAACAGATTTTATATTTTGTGAAAATTTGAACCATAAAGCCGGAACCTGGCAAGAAATTTCTAAAACTATTAAAACAAAATATCCTGAATTGTCAAAGAAATATGAGGGCATATTTTTTGCAAATAACGAATACTGGATTGATGTTGAAAATCAAATTATTAAACTTGCAAATGAGTTTGATATAAAAACAAAAGTTTTCTTTCATCACAATAATTAAAAAACTTTATAAATAGTAATTTCAAAAATTCTTAGCGTGAAAAACAAGACTGGACATTTTAAATTAAAAAAAGAGTTGAATTTGTTTAGTATGACTCTATACGGAGTTGGTATAATCCTAGGTGCAGGTATATATGCTTTAATCGGTGTTGGTGCAGGAATTGCTGGGAATATGCTTTGGTTCTCATTTATTTTAGCTGCATTCCTAGCAATATTTTCTGGATTAAGTTATGCCGAGTTATCAGGCATGTTTCCAAAAGAGGCAGCAGAATATAATTACACAAAAAAAGCATTTAACAAAGAAACATTAAGTTTTATTGTAGGTTGGATTCTAGTTATAGCCAGTATAATTGCTGCAGCCACAGTGTCCCTTGGATTTGCCGGATACTTCTCTCATATTTTTGGGGGTGGAATAAAATTAATTGCGATTGGCTTAATTATAATTTTATCTTTAATCAATTACATAGGAATTAAGAGCTCAGCAAAATTCAACAATATTGCTTCTTTAATTGAGGTATCTGGATTATTACTAGTAGTAGTTATTGGAATATTTTTCTTTAATGATATTGATGTAAATTTCTTTGAAATGCCTCCTGGTGGGATCCCCGCAATTATAACAACAGTTGCATTAATATTTTTTGCATACATTGGTTTTGAAGACATTGTAAATGTTTCAGAAGAAGTGAAAAATGCAAAGAAAGTAGTTCCTAAAGCCCTAGTGTATTCCCTTATAATATCAACTGTCTTATACATTCTGGTTTCAACAATCGCTATTGGGGTTGTAGGCTGGGAGAAATTAGCTTCTTCCAAGGCTCCATTAACAGAAGTTGTTTCAATGAAAATTCCTCAGGCAGGTGTCCTTATGAGCATCATTGCACTGTTTGCCACTTCTAATACAGTATTAATCTTACTTATTGTTGGTTCAAGAGTTTTATATGGGATGTCGAAACAAAAAACCCTTCCTAAATCCTTTGCAAAAATTGGAAGAACTGGAACTCCTTATATAGGAGTTATTTTAGTTGCCCTAACTACTATTATAGCAGCTTCTTTTGGTAATTTAGGATTTGTGGCTTCTTTAACAGATCTAGGAATATTTATTGCATATTTCTTTGTTAATATGTCATTACTAAAGTTAAGATACTCTAAAACAAAATATAAAAGAACATTTAAAAGTCCAAGCATTGGAAATTTCCCAATATTAGCAGTTTTAGGAGCAATTACATGTGTAATTATGTTCTTCTATTTTGAATTAAAAGTTTGGCTAGTTGAAATTGGAGCTCTGTTAGTTGGATTTTTAATCTACAAATTCTATAATAAAAAGTAATTATTTCTTTTTTCTTTTGTATCTGCCTCTTAAAGAAACTATTCCTAGTCTCTCAACAACCATTTCATAGGTTTTAGACTTGCTGTAACCAATTAAAACTTCATTGAAAGCTAATTCTGAAATTTTAGAATGCTTACTTTCTAGAGCTTGCTTTAGTACTCGTAAATCTACTGCCTTGTTTTCAACTTTTTCACTAGTAAATCCTAAACCAAAATCAATTATGAATATTTTGTTATCCCTTAGAATAAAATTAGCAGTTGTTAAGTCACCATGAATTATATTTCCATCATGTAATTTTGCAATTTCATTTCCAATTTCATTAAATATTTTTTTAATATCTTGCTCATTCAAATTATCAACATAATCTCTAACAATTTTTCCATTAATATATTCTAAAACTAACTTAAAATCCTTTTCATCAACTTTATTTACAGATGGAACATTAACACCTAAGCTTATAGCTTTTTGAAGTAATTTTGCTTCAATTCTTGTAGGATATTTTCTTTTTTTAATATCAATTTCATTAATTCTATAATTTTTCTTAATTCTATGCTTAATTATTTCATTATTTTCTAAATAAATTATTGCTTCTGCTCCTTGCTTCAGAATTTTCATTTTTTATATCTGCCCACTATGAATTCTATCTTTAGTATTTTCTACTATATTTTTCAAAACTTCTTCACTATTTACATCGAGCATTTCACAAAGACCTAAACAATACACCATTATATCACCAACAGCATCTATAATATCTTCCTTATTATTAATATTTTTTGCATCTTTCTTATCACTTTTCTTATAGGCTTTTGCTAATTCTCCTAATTCTTCTGTCATTAATATTATTTCCTTGCCAACATCAGTAGTATTAAAATTCCTATTTACTTTATTTTGGTAAATTTCTTTTTGTAAATTTATTAATTGCATTTTAACCTCCAAGGTTTAATTAAATTATCAAAGATACTTCCTTTCGTTTTCCTAATAAATTTAGATATAATTTATATTCTTTTTTCTTTAAATCTAGTGCAAGTGACCATAAAGTCTTTATCTTTGGATTATTCTGGCAAACAAATGATTTTACATTTCCCAGAATTTTAATTGTATCATCCAATTTAAAATTACTTTTTCTTTTATTTATTTTTTGTAGAGTTTCATAATATCTAAGAAAAGTACTATGAGTAGGTATTTCATCTAAAACCAAGTCTTCCTTTGCTAGCTCAAGATCCGTATAATGATTTGTCAGAATTAAAACATCCCTATTTGGATAAACAACTTTAAATTTTTTTGAAGTATGTTCAATAACTGCCATCTCCCCATCCTTATCAGCGATAAAGAAATTTTTTGGGCAACATAATGGAACCTTTTTAAAAACTTTTATTGCTTCATGGGTTGTTGAACAAGTTTCAGCTATAAGCTTAGTCATATGTATGCAAGACAAACCATATGTCCATTTATTATTATAAGCAAATGTTAGGCCAATAAATAAGCCTTTGTCATTAATCGCGTCATCAACATTATAGAAAGCAAATTGTGGCTTGGCGCCAGCTTCACTACCAATTCCCATATCTGATATGGCGATAAAGGAGTTTCTTTGGGGATTTGCAAATTTGTAAGCTTCAACAAAATTTTCTGCCTTTGGGATCCAATCATAGTTCCTACCTATAAATATCCCATTTTTATTTTTTACCCCAAATATTGTGCAAGCTTTATTTAATCTCAGTTTTCTTTTAAACCAAAGAATTTCCCCACAAATAGAATTATATATTAACCTTTCTTTATCAAAATTACCTCCTTGGGCCATCCCTTCAAGTTCTTCAAGTAATTCTGGATAAAACCTCTTATAAGTTCTTAATTGATTTTGATTAAGCACTTTGTCAATTTTTGCATTATTAAAGACCATACCATTTCTATAATATATTTGACCTTGTTGCTTTCCAAGTTCAAAAAAATTACCATTAAAAGTTTTAATCTTCATATTAAATAATTCATATCCAATCTATATAAAGTTAATGTGAAACTAAACCGCAAAGTAAATATCACCTCAAATTATAAAACAGGATTAACAGCAGATAGAAATTATTATAAACATTATTTTTAGTTTATTATTATGACAGTAATTAAGACTAAAGATTTTAAACTTCGACATGTAAAACTTTCAGATGCAAGGGTCTTTTTTGAAGCAGAACAAGACAAGGAAGCTAGACGGAATTTTATGACAACTCCTAAAAGTGTCAAAGAAGTAGAAGAAGATATAAAAAATGAGATTTCACAATATGAAAAAGAGAAACCCACATCAGAAAGGTTTACTATTGAATTAAATGGAAAATGTGCTGGATGGATTTCGATTAATCAATTAAATACCCCCTTCTTTGAGCATAAAGCAAAAATTGACTTTTGTCTTCATCCAGAATATAGAGGTAAAGATATTATGACAAAAATTGTTAAGAAAGTTATTGATTATGCCTTTAAGAAATATAAGTTAAAAAGACTTGAAGCGTGGACGAGGACATTCAATAGAACTGTTGCAAGATTAAATGTAAAGGCAGGTTTCAAACTTGAAGGGATATTAAGAAAAAACAAATGCAAAAATGGAGAATATCTTGATGACATGGTTTGGGCGATTATCAGGTAATTTTATCTCTAATATTAAATAACAAAATTCTCAATTAATATGCCATCCTAATTCCTTTGCCTTTAAACTTCTTCATCAATTTATTTAAATCAGTATCTTTAGAACTTCCTTTAAACATCTTCATCATTTTCTTACTTTGTTTATACTGCTTTAATAATTCTCTAACTTCTCTTGCAGTTGTTCCACTTCCAAGAGCAATTCTATCTATTCTAGTTCTGGAAATTATTTCAGGATCTTCTAATTCTTTCTTAGTGCAAGAATCCATTATAAATTTCCACTTTTTTAATTTTTCTTCTTGGACATTTAACATTTCTTTAGGTATATTCATATTTCCCATTCCCGGGATTAATTCAACAATCTTATTCAGTGGGCCCATTTTTTTCATGGCTTCCATCTGCTGATATAAATCAACAAAATTAAATTCCCCGCCAAGCATCCTCTTCCCTAATTTATCTGCTTGTTCTTCGTCAATAGCTTCTCTAGTTTTTTCTAATAAAGCTTTGAGATCACCCATCCCTAATAATCTTGATACAAAACCTTCTGGATTAAATTCTTCTAAATCTTCAATTTTTTCGCCTACACCAATAAACTTTACAGGGGCTTGTGTAACAGCACACGCGCTCAAAGCCCCTCCTGCTCGAGCAGTGCCATCCATCTTAGTGATTAAAATACCAGTAATATTACATGTCTCATGAAATTTGGTTGCCTGCTCTTCAGCAGTCTGCCCGATATCCGCACTAATCACTAGAATTCTTTCATCAGGTTTAATTTCCTTATTAATATCATTAATTTCTTGAATAAGATCATCACTTAATGCATCCCTACCAGCAGTATCAATTATAATAATATCAAATTTATTCAGCTCAACTTTAAATCTCTTATAAATATTAAGAGCATTTTTTTCTTTTTTATCAATAAACGTAGAAATATTTATTTGATTTCCAATCTGTTCAATTTGATCCATAGCAGCAGGTCTATGAATATCTAGTCCTAATATACCTACTTTGTATCCTCTTTTACTATAATACTTTGCAAGCTTTCCTGCACTTGTAGATTTACCACTTCCAAATAAACCCACTAATAGAATTTGAAATGGTTTTTTTTCAGATATATTTATCCCTTTCTGTTCACTTCCTAAGAAATTAACAAGTTCTTCAAATACAATTTTAACCAGATGCTCTTTTTGATTTATAGAACTTGGCGCTTTTTCTTCTGTTGCTCTTTTCTTAATTTTATTTGTCAAGTCTAATACTAATTTAACATTTACATCACTTCGTAATAGGGCTTTCTGAATATCCTTAACAAGTTCATTAATCAGAGTTTCATCTACAAAAATAGCCCTAGTTATCTTCTTTAAGGTTTCCTTTAATGAATTACTTAAGCCTTCTAAAACCATGATTACCTCAAAAACAAAGTAATTTAAAAACCTTTATATTTCTAAATTTATGGGTATTTTTAAGGATCTTAAAAGAAAAGAAGTTATTGCTTGGGCGTTTTATGATTTTGCAAATTCTTCATTTGCTTTATTAATACTAAGTTTTGTTTATCCAATATTTTTTAAAGAAGTAATAGCGGGAAGTAATGGTGATTTTTGGTGGGGTTTAAACGTAAGTATTTCAGTTTTATTAGCGGGATTATTATCTCCTATAATTGGAGCAATTGCAGACTATGACTCAAGAAAGAAAATTAGATTTATCACATTTGCAGTTTTAGCTGCAGTAGGGACAGCACTATTATACTTTACAGGTTCAGGTTTACTATTATTTTCTTCTATTTTATTCATAATAACTAGTATGTGTTTTGAAATTGCTCAAACACTTTACGATTCTTTTTTAATTAATATTTCTACAAAAGAAAATGCAGGAAAAATATCTGGATTCGGATGGGGTTTTGGATATTTAGGTGGAATTGCAGCTATGCTGCTTCTAAGGCCATTTTATATAAATGGGTTTGAGCAAAATTTAAATTTTTATAAGCTTACTTTCCCATTAACTGCATTATTTTTCTTTGTATTCTCAATTCCAATTTTTATTTTTATAAAAGAAAATAAATCCAATATAAAAAATAAATTTAGTGATTTAGTGAAAATAGGTTTTTCTAGAGTAAAAAATACTTTAGAAGAGGTAAAAACACATAAAAATATTGGTCTATTTTTAATTGCATTTTATTTAATGAGTGATGCTTTAGTAACTCTATTTGCATTTATACCAATATATGCAAGAACAACACTTCAATTAACAGTTTCTGAGATTGCGGTTATATTTTTAATTATACAGCTTATTGCATTTCCTACGACTCTTATTTTTGGCATTATAAGTGACAAAATAAGCTCAAAGAAAATGCTATTAACAACATTATGTTTATGGATTATAATTGTTATTCTATTAGCCACTGCAAATTCAAAACAAATGTTTTACGTAATTGCTTTCCTAACTGCTTTAGTTGTCGGCTCTAGTCAAAGTATAGCTAGAGCTTGGTTAAGTAAAATCATACCTGAAAATAAAAAAACAGAGTTCTTTGGTTTTAATGGATTTGCCAATAAAGTGTCCGCTACTACAGGCCCGTTAATATTTGGGATCTTTTCAGTTTTATTTAATCAAAGAATTGCAATGATACCTATAGCTTTATTCTTTTTAGCTTCATTTGTAATATTCTTAAAAGTTAAAGAATAATCTTTTATTTTATAATAGAAGAATATTTCTCTAAAAATTCCACAATTTCTTTTTTCTTATTATGATTTAAAGAAATGTGAATTTCTCCTGTTGAACTTTTAGAAATTATAAATTCCAGTCTATAAAGTTCTTTTATAGATTCATTAGTAATTTTTTCTCCCCTTAAATGTTTGGGCAAGGCCTTTAATAAATTTTTATTTTCAGTATGTTTGCCACCCCACATATTTAAATTAATTAATTTTCTAAGAAGTCTTGTCATAATAATTTCTTTTTGCATAATTTTGTAATCTATCTTTAATTTTTAAATATATGTTCTAATTATGGTTATATAGTGTTCCAATTTAGAAACATTTATATATAAGTTTATATTAGAAAATAATAGGAAATAATATAATATGGAAGAAACAATATTTACAAAGGCTGTTGGAAATACTGCTAAAATAAAAGTATTAGAGTTTTTAATCGAGGGAAGAGAATTAGATTATTCTTTATCAGATATAGCTGAAGGTTCTGGAATAGGAAGAACAACTTTGTTTAGGATTTGGAATGACTTTGAAAAGCTAAATTTAGTCATACAAACAAGAACAATTGGTAATGCTAAATTATTTAAACTAAATAATAAAAACCCATTTGTTAAAAGATTAATTGAATTATTTGATTCATTAATTATTAACTCTTTAAAAGAAAAAGAAATAGAAGTCTAAAACTGTTGAAAATAAAGAACTTAATTTAAATAAGATTATACTTAATCAATTACATAAATTTTCTAAAACCATTCATTCATTATTGCACTGGCCATTTTCCCTTCACAAATTTTCTCAATTTCAGATTTTCTTAATCCTTGATTACACCATTCATTTTTGAGAATGCGACCACTACTTAACTCAAGTATGTCGAGTCTTCTTTGATAATCGGCTCTATCATTAAAAAATTCCAATGATGGACAAGCCTTATAACTCCATGCTATATAACCATAATAGACCTTTTCCTCAGCCATAATAAACAAATTTACAACAAATTTATAAAGCTTATGAATTCTAGTCTAAAGTTCTTATAATTTCCTTTGCATCTTTCTTAACTTGAATAGCAGTTTCTTTAGCTTTTAAATATTCTTTATTATTATAATAATTATATGAAATATTAAAACTATCTTTTATTTTATCAAGTCTTTTTTGTGCATCTATCATCTTATCTTTGTTAATTCTATTTTTATCTTCTAAATCAATTAATAGTTCTTGAATTTCTGCAATTTTGTTTTCAGTAGAAAAAATATTTTTTCTTGCTTGATATTCTTCCAAAACTAAAATTTCATTATCTTCAACTTTAGTATTATTCTCAACTGATTTAGTATCATTTTTTACGACTTTAACTTCTTCTTTAGGTTCTATGACAATTTTCCCAGTAATTTCCTCTTTTGAAACTTCTTTTTGTATATTACAAGAACTTATTATTAATGCAAAGATAAAAATTAATAATATTTTCTTCATAGAATATTAAAGTTATAAAGAATTAATAAGCATTTATTTAGTTTAAAATTACAATCCTAAACTATTTATTATATCTTCTTTCTTAAACTCTTTAAGACTATACTGGACACACTGGACAAGTGTGCACGTAAACCTTTTTAATATTACCCTATCAACATCTTTAATGAGTCAACATTTAAGAGTTAAAATTGATGAAAAATTACAAAAAGAGATATTTACTAAGTTAATAATAAAATTAGATAGGGATTTTACAAAGACCGCTAAGTTTTTAGAAATAACTAATTCAAATTTAAGCAAATACAAAAGGGCTGTAACTAGGTTTGTTCCAGAAAGAGTTCTACTAAAGGCAACAGAGCATCTAAAGATAGAAATGCCCCCTATATTAGAAAAAGGTACATTATCTCAGATAAGAAGCAACTACATGAAGAAAGCGTATCCTGTCTTAAGGGAAAAATACAGTATCAATTGCTTCAAAGAACTTACAAAAAGAAGGGATTTTAAGGGCATTTCCCTTCAAGTTTTTCCCGATTATATTTTCATATACTTAGAGGATAATTATAGAAAGAAGTTTTTGCAGAATGCATGTAATCTTGCAGGAAGTCAAGATAAATTAGCAAGAATTATAGGGATTAGTACATCAAGATTTACTAACTGGTATGCAGGAAAACAAAAAGATTATAAGACAAACAAAGTGGGAATACAATTCATTCCATTGAGAAAAATAAAGATAATTTCTACCTTGCTAGTAGAAGATAATAATTATGCATTTTCTATGGAAAATATTCAAAGAAATGTAGCTATGTATAGAATGAGGGCGGGAAATCCAATAACAAATCCAATATTCCCCATAAAAGAAAGTCCCGAGATGATCAGACTATTATTTCATTTATTGGGGGATGGTTATTCAGGTAATAAGAAAGACTCTGCTAACTACAAGAATATACGCCAGGAATTATTGGATGAATTTAAAAATGATTTGAACATATTTGGAAATGTTCCAATTTACGAACAACAATATTCGATAAAATTTCCAAGAGTAATTGCAGAAGTAATTGAAAATTTTTATGATGTAAATACAATGACTTTTGATAGTAGAATTACAAGTAATATTAAAAGAATTCCAAAAAAATGGCTTTATTTTGGAATAAGGGCTTTTGTTGATGATGAAGGGTGCATGACAAAGTCTTCAATAGTTCTTTATTCAGCAAATTCTAATCTTTTGGAAGGAATCAAGCAAATCCTCGATTATTTAAAAATCAAAAGAGGCGAAATAAGAACAAAACTAAGTGAGAAGGCTACTTATGGGAAAATGTTTACTATAGAAATAAAGGATTTAGGACTATATTATAAGAAAATTGGATTCACACATCTTAAGAAAAAAGAAAAATTGGAATTCTACTTAAAGAAAAAGAAGAGAAAAAGAAGAAGTAGATTACTCAAATTAAAGACCTAAATTTTTCATAATATCTTCCTTTCTAAATTCTACTAAATCAGTAGTAAGCTGCCCGGTGCCTAAATATATTATAGGCTTATCTAAAACATAACTTATAGAAATTGCAGCCCCGCCTCTTTCATCAACATCTGCTTTACTTAAAATAATGCCATCAATTCCAACAATTTCATCAAACTTTTTAGCTTGTTCAATACAATCATTTCCAGTTGTGCTTTCCCCAACAAAAATCTTCAAATTAGGTCTAATAACCCTAACAATTTTTTCCATTTGCTGAATCAAATTTTGGTTGTTATGTTGTCTACCTGCAGTATCAATTAAAACTGCTTGAATTTCATGTGCCTTTGCGTAAGCAACTCCGTCATATGCAACAGCAGTTGGATCACTTCCATATTGATGTTTAATTACTTTAACCCCAACTTTATTTCCTTGCTCTTCTAATTGTTCTATAGCCGCACTTCTCCAAGTATCAGCAGCAACTAAAACACAACTTATATTATTATGCTTTAACTTAGAAGCGATTTTACTTATAGTTGTAGTTTTTCCTGCACCATTAACTCCAAAGAATATTAATGTAAACGGTTTGTGCTTTGAATTCTTAATTGTTGTTACTAAATCATATTTTGTTTGTTTAAACAATTTTTCAATACTTCTTTTTAAATTTAATGAGATAATTTCATGGACTTTGCCTCTTTCAATAGGATTTTTAGTTAATTCTTTCTTCAAGTCATTTTTTATTTTTTCAATAACTTCAACAGCAACATTATTTTCAATTAATACTAATTCCAATTCCCAAAAAATATTCTCAAATTCTTCTTCACTTAAAACTTTAGAAGTAACTTTTTCTTTAATCTTTGAAAAGAATCCCTTTTTTTTAACTTCAAAGGTATCGGGTTCAATATCTTTAATATTCTCTTCTTTATGTACTAATAACTGTTCTGTTTGAGCATCATTTTCTTTATTATTAATTTCACGTATTACTTTTTCCTCTTTTTTTAATATCTTTTCACTAATAATCTTCTTAGAATTTTGAACTTTAGCAACTTGTTCCTCTTGTTTGTCTTCAATTTTTTTAGTTATTCTGTTTACTGCACTCTTTAGTTTCTCTTTTAAGAATTTAAACATATATTTTATAATATAAATAAACTTTTAAATATTTTGCTTTACCTTATAGTTTCGAAAGTAACTTTTCTGCTTCTTCAATATTTCCTTGTTTAATATGAAGTTTAGCATTAGCTAATGGATTTTGTGTAAAACTTGGCATCTTTTTCTTAATTTCTACCCTTAAAATTTTAGTTTTCTTAACTTTTTTAGGTCTAAACCTATCTAAATTGTCATTTATCACTTCAACTTTCTTTTTTTCAATAACTTTCTTGCTTAAATCATGACTTTTTTCTTTTTTTAATCTATTTTGAATAGCAGTATAAGCATCTTTTAGCAATTTATACATTTCTGTTCTTTGATTAAAATTTGCAAATCTGGCCAAACTGTTGTATACCGGAACTAATTCATAGTATTTATCAATTGCAGTATCAACTAACCCAGTATCTAAGAAGAAGTAGATTTCAAGTAACCTTCTGGCAAAAATATCCTTGTGTTTCAATGCACTATACGCGCTTGTTAACTTATCAAAATTTTCTCGAACATATGCGTGAATATACTTATTCTTAATATCTTCAATTCTTCCTTCCATCATATTAAGTCTATTCTTAATGATTTCTAAATCAACTTGATTTTCAAATAAAACTATAGATTCCTTGATTTTATAATATATCATAATATCATAATTAAAAGAATCAACTTCCTCAATAAACTCTTCTTGATCATTAGTCTTAAGATTATTAAAAATACTATTTATTCTTCTGTAAAAACTTAAAGCATCATCAAACTTTCTCTCATTCATTAAAGTTTGGCATGTATTTAATAATGCTCTCAATTTACCTCTTAGAATCATATATTTGATAATTAGTATTAGTATTTAAATATTTTTAGTTAGTATTGACAAAAACTCTACTTACCTTACTTGATTCTAAGTAATATAGACTGCTACTCTTGAAAGTTAAAGCTTGAACACCCGAAGAACTTCCATTAAATGAGTTAACAACATTACCCTCTTGTGCCCTAATTTTTAGAATTCTGTCATAACCACCAGTATGTTCCACAGCAAAAATATACCTCCCAGAACTTGCTATATCTGTAAGCCAAGATTGGCCCAAACTTAGTTGAATATAACCTAGCTGGTCTAAACTTAGTGGATTCAATTTGTATACCCTATTTGTTCTCCAACTAGAGCACCAAAGATAATTATTATCCAAACTAACTCCTTGAATTTGGCCATTCCTTCCTAGTTCTGACTCTGGTGCCAATCTACTAAACATAACTTCTCCATTTAGAGGATTTATCTTTAATAAGTGGTCTCTAATACTGCCCGAATAAAATGCAGAAGTCCATAAGTTTGCACCATCA